>Ga0315293_10000083_pt1 | contig 73224 bp, 128 predicted proteins | sample YL17G13_20_MG_FD_203071 | JGI IMG/M metagenome (GOLD analysis project Ga0315293, IMG submission 203071) | Sediment microbial communities from Yellowstone Lake, YNP, Wyoming, USA - YL17G13_20 | ecosystem: Environmental > Aquatic > Freshwater > Lake > Sediment | place: USA: Wyoming | collected...
TCTTTGATTTGCAACGATGGTCAATTTAACAATGGAAATCCTGATGAAGAAAAAGGTATGGGAAGTCGTTGGAAATATTTAGTCGTGAATAATAATATAGAATTACGACTTGCCGAAGAAGCGGCGATAGGACAAACCTATATCATCGTAAATAAAATTCCATTCGATAATTCTTCAAATGAAATTATGATTAGATCGGGAAATATCGTTTATATCGGAAATAATGGCCCCTATTATATAAAAGAAAAATCAAGCGTTCAAAATAATAATTATAAAGGTAAAGCGGATATTTCGTATATAGACAATAGAATTAATTTAACTACTGCACTTACAACGAATTTTGATAATGGGATGCCTGTGATAATAATAGAAGATGAAAGTCAGACAGGTATATTTCATGCTGCTGGGAAAGGGGATGCACAGACAAAATTAACGTATTCTCCTCATGACTGGTATGCGGAAATAGGCGAATGGGCTTTTGATGAAAGTAAGAAAAGACCTTATCGAAGATTAGTTTCTAATTTGCATGATGATAGCGATACATTACAATTAGATAACACTCAATATATGAGTGTTCGTGGTGGTATCATATCTATTAACGGTAATTTAATTCATTATAGCCGAATAGAAGGAAAAGTTCTTTATATAGATCGTGGCATTGAAATGCCTTCTGGCTCTAAAGTTTATTTAATGCCGGATAGACCTGTAATGGAAGACCTTTTAAATGCCAATTACAATACGGAAGCATGGAGAATTGGCGGTAAAGATGAAATAGGACCGTCTGCATTGAGTGAATTAGCTCTGTATGACCCGAATGGCGATGGTACGCCTTATTATGACGATGACCCTGAAAATGGGGGCATTCCAATTACCGCTCTTGAATTTTATTGGGAAAAACAAAAAATTATATCCTATATTGACCCCACTGGGTCTGGTGATTTAATTCAAAATTATGATTTAATTTCAAAAATAGATTATCGCACGAGACATCGGACATTTGTAAATCTAAAAATTGATTTTGCCAGCCATAGATTTTCGGAAGGTGATAGAATAGATATTGATTTTCAAGGATTAAAATTAGAGGCGCAGGAACAATTAAAAAAGATATATTCTGATTATGATAGTATTATTAGAAATGGTTTGCGACAATATCCTTCTACTGATAATAGATTTTTTAATAATAAAACTGCGTTAATATTCGCCAAAAGGATATTGGCCGGTATTTCTAATATAGGTTGTAAGTTAGTAATAGAGGCCGATATAAACGATGTAAATATAATTGATTATTTGAAAATTATTAAAATAGTAGACCAAGATTTATTTTATGGTAAGTCTGGTAATTCCGTAAAAGCTTATATTAAAAATATTCAATTTAATAAGAGAACACAAAAAGCTATTTTGACTTGTTATACCGAAGCCATTTAATTCATAAATAAATTTGTAATAAGAATATAAATAATTGTATTTATACGTAAAGGAGGGTTTATGAAACCTTATATTTTTCTATTTGTTTTATTTTGTATTTTTTCATGTAATGATAATTTAACGAATCCATCGCCGACACAAGCATATTTAGATTCTCTTGATTTTTATGATTCCATAGACGTAAACGTTAATATAAGCGAAAATTTAAAACCTTTTGCTTATGAAATATTATTTAGAATATGGAATATAAATAGAGTTTATAAATCATGGTTAGATACTATATGTATAGATACTATACATAGAGATAGTTTGCATTGTTATGTTGAACCTTTTAATAATGATTCTATAGTAGAATATAGATTCGTAAAATCAGATTTAGACACTGGTTTGATTAAAAATTATAGAATTTTTTATCGCCGAAATCATTATAATATAGGATATGAATATTATGGAAAATCTTTAAGTATGTATATAACAAATAAATCCGGTTATTATTTTTGTAATATCGAAGTATATCCGTCTCAAACAATTAATAAAAATATTATATCTATTTATATGTATTATGATAATTTATTAAATATTCAAGTTAAATTAAACGGAGACACAATAAAGAATACTCTATAAAGGATTTAGAAAATGAATGAAGAAAAAGAAGTTGTGGCAGAAATAATTAGCACGAAAGAAATTTTTGGCGTTACAGAACGTTTTCTTACAATAAATAATTATAGCCAATTTGCTTCATTGGATGTGTGGTCTGGAATGACAAAAGCTTTGCAACAGTTCGGGGCCACTTGTCTGCCTTTCCCTATTAATAAACTTCAAGCTTTTTTCTCCGATGATATGTTGAATCACTATATTTTATCTACAGCAGTGAGTACAAGAAATAATTTTACCCATGTTTTATTTGTAGGATCGGCGTTTTTGAAAGAATGGGTGATAAAATCAATAAAAAAGTCAGGTATAAAAACAATTTATTGGAGTCTTGAAGACCCTCACTCATTAGACCAAAATTCAAGATTTTATGATATAGCGGATTACTATTTAACCAATGAAAAACGAGTTAAAGATGTTTTACCAAAAGCTATTTATATGCCCACGGCAGGAAATACAGATATATGTTTTCCTGTAAATGATATTAACGCGATGCCAAGTGAATTTAAAAAAGATATTATTTTTGCCGGTAATATATACCCATCACGACAAAAAACATTGGAATATTTGATCCCGTTTATTGAATCAAAAGGTTATAGTTTTGGTATAATAGGCATAACAAAACTTGCTGAAAATTTTGAAAAAAGCCCGTTAAAAAAATATATAATCAACGATCTCAATGGAGTCGTAGATCATAAATGGTTTACAATGGCCTATGGTTGCGCTAAAATTATTTTAAATCTTGAACGTGATCCTTTTTATGAATATGATTCCACATTCTTATCGAACAAGAAATATAAAATTGTTGGCGAATCTTTAAATCCAAGAGCCTATGAGATTGCCTTATGTAAAGGTGGATTACAATTAATCGACGATAAGAGAAAAGAAATTGAATCGGGGCAAACCATTGAAAATAACAAACACTGCATTGTATTTAATTCAGATAATGACTTATGTAAAAAAATTGAATATTATTTATCTCACGAAGATGAGAGAAAAACTATTGTGGATAGGGCTTATGAATACGTCAGCGAAAATCATGTTTATATTAATCGCGCATTTAGATTGTTCAAGAAACTATATTTGTCCGAAGGGAAACAGGATAAAGTTATACAGGTTATATTAAATTCTTTTCGGAAATATAAAGATGTTGATAACGATAAATAATACCTATACCTCCATCAGCAAGCATTTTAATTCACTCCCCCAACAAACGCAGAATAAAATAATTAAAGAATTTTCTTATAAAAAGAAAATAGGTTATTTTCGATACGAAGAAATCTATTTATTTAGAAAACGCAAAACCGCCGATTTAAATCAATATTATTTAATCCCCACAGGTCTATTAATAAAATTGATAAGAACGTTTATGGAAAATGGAATTAAATATGAGATTATAGATAAAAGAAACAAATTTAATCCAGAAATAAGTATTGATGAATTCTACGAAAAGATGAAGTCTATTGATAATACTATAGAAAACCGTGATTATCAAAGAGAAGCTATAGAAATAGCGCTTAAACGAATTAGAGGGGTTATCCATCATGCAACAGCTAGCGGAAAAACTATTACTATGGCCGGTATTATATACTGTCTTAATGTCAAAACCCTAGTTCTGTGCCTAGGAATAGATCATGTTGAACAGATCGTCGATGACTTGAGGAAGTACACAGGTAGACGTGTTTCTGTCGTTTCTGGGGGTGATTACAGCACTAGTGGCGACATCGTTGTTTCAAATGTTCAGGCACTACATGCAGTTAAAAAGAGAAGTAACACTAAATTCATTGAATTAATGAAAGAATTCAAGTGTTTAATAGTAGACGAGGCCCATTTATCTGGAATTACGTGGAAAGAAGTTATATATCATTGTACGAATGCTTATTATCGTATAGGGTTCACTGGAACGTTTTATCGTGAAGACGGAGCTATAATGGAATTAATCGGGGAAATAGGCCCTGTTTTAAGCCGAATCAATTATACTTATTTAACAGAAAACAAATTTATAAGCAATGCTAGATTTTTTATTGTCGATCCTATGTGCGAAGAAATAGATTTAGATCAAGACATTTGGCCTAATTGTCTAGATCAAGCAATAATTAATAATGATAAACGTAATAATTTAATTAAAAAAATTTGTGATAAATATACTGAAAAAGGACATCAGGTATTGATTATAAGTCCCTTGCGCGTAGAACATGGATATATCTTAAATAAATTAATTCCGGCCAGTGTATATTTATCAGGAAATTCAGAACGTTTTTTTAGAAAATCCGAATTAAATAAATTCAGGGATAAAAACAATAAAGTTATAATATGCAGCCGTATTTTCGATCAAGCTATAAATATTCCAGATTTAAACTGTATTATATTGGCTGGCGGTGGAAAGGCTCATAATGCAATATATCAGAGAATAGGTAGAGGGATAAGAAGAACTGTTGATAAAAACAGAGTGGATATTATTATTTTCTGGGATTCTCATTCTAAAATATTACTCGAACATTCGAGAAGAATTAAATCATTAATATTAAAAGAAGAAGTGTGGAAAAATAATGTAAAACATCTGGGAAAATTCAGAAAAATGTATGAAGATGAAGAATTTTCTATTTAGATTATATCAATAGGCCAATAATTATATATATAATTTATAAATTATCAGATATAAATTATATATAACTATTAATTATATGTTATATTTTAGATATTAAGTTCTTTTTCTAGTTTTATTAAGATTTAAAAATATAAGGATATAAATATTTTAAATAAAAATTAAATTAAAATAAATTATTAATAATATTAATAATCTAATATAATCTATAAGAGGTAAAATAAATAAGTAATATTTTTGTTTTAAAAAATAGTAAAAATAAATTTGCAATAAGAAAAAAATAATTTGTATTTATAGGTATGAGAGAAATGAATTTTCTGTTTTTGGTTTTATTATATTTATCTGTATTTTAATATTTAAATGAAGGAGGGTATATGAGTATCATAGAAAAGGGTCTGGAAAAAACAGCAGAGGATAAGAAGAAAGAGATTGTCAACGCTTTTAATAGTAGATTGGAAGTTCTTACAATAGGATTTGCCAGACGTTTGAGAGAACATCCGAGAGCGCAAACTTATATGAAAGAACTTTATAATATGTTAAAAACTTTGATTTCTGAATATATTATTGATGGTAAAATTCCAGAAGATAAAAGTCCTTCTAAAGAACAAAGAGAAGGTTCTGTTGCTAGAACTATTGAAATATCTGAAAGAAAAGAAAATAAAATTAAGGAAAGAATTTCTTCTTAAAAATATTAATGTAAACTACCACGGGTACAAGACCCGTGGTTTCCTTGCGAAAGGATTATGAAAAAAATAACAAAAAAAGACATTGATTGGGTTTGTAATGCTTCTTTTGGTAGACATAAAAGCCCAGACATTGCAATCAAAAAATTTACTCTACGCCAAATTGCATCTGTAATTTTAATATGTTGGGAGGCTGGTAAGAAAGGTGTACTTTCAATAAATAAAGGTTGAAATTTACTATAATATCATTCGTGTGGTGAACGTTATGGTAAAGTGGACTTTAAAATAAAAGGATAAAAATTATCTGAAAAATTTAAACCGTTTGTTGATAAAGTGTTAAATAAGGGAATGACAACATATCACTAGTTGTGGGAAAGCGGGCTATAAAATTGAAAGGAGCGCGTGAATGACAAAAGAAACTTTGGCGGCAATGTTCCACGAAACGTATGAGCACCTTGCTCCGGCTTTCGGGTATGTTACCAGAAAATCTACCCGTTGCAATTTTTCTGAGTTGCCGCAAAAAAACAAAGCATTAATGATTGCGGTTTGCGGAACAATTCTGAACGCGCTCCAAGATAAGGAATCACCCGCCATCCCACAACAACCGCTTTGTGCTTCGGGCGATGCCAAATTGCCGCCATTGCCAGATTGTTGTGTGGAATGCCTTGAGGAAAGTATGAAAACTGATGATAATTCGTGTTGTGCTGCACTGCGGCGGCACTTCACAAAGCGGTAAACGTTGTCTAAAATAACCGTGCAAGGCCGAGACTGGCGCAGGAGAAAGACAAATGACAAAAGAAAAAGAAGCTATTGAATTATTAAAAGAATGTGAAAAAGCATTTTTATCATGCGGAAATTGTCCAAATGTTAGACTTGATCCGTTTAATTTAGTTCCGTTTCGTTTGGGTTTTCGCATAGCTACGTTTTTGAAAGACGAAGATGCGCCAGAGAGCGCGGTTACTTCGGACAACAAATAAAGGGTGATATTGAAACGATCACCCATTTATAGGACGTTGGTTGAAAGCCTGCCTAATTACGGAGCGGGCGCAAAGAAAGGAAAAATTAAAATGGGAATATATCATAGTACGAATATGATAAATAAAAAAATAAGACCAAAGAAAATAAATCTTAATGATTATACTGTTGAACAAGCAACCCACAATTTATCATGCAGACATCAAATAGGCACGAGTGGGTTTGATTATACAATGCCATGTATTGTTTTATGGAAAAAAGGTAGTAATGCAAAAATAATTGTTTTTGGTGAAAGAGCGTGGGCAAATAAAGATTATAAAAAACACATACGATATGTAAACAGGTACAGTATTAAAATAAAAGATGCGCCCGCCAATATCGGAACGGCAGGCCATCAACCAACAGAGCAAAGTAAGGCGCAAGGCTAAATTGCGAAGCGCAACTTCTTACTTTGTCGGACGTTAGGTGCAATATGGCAAATTTTGAAATTATAGGCGCGGGGCAAGACACGGCGCGTCGTGCGCCGAAGATAAATACAATTACGTGCGGGGATTGTCTCGAAGTAATGCAAACGATACTGGACAAAAGCGTGGATATGGTGCTTTGTGATTTACCGTATGGTACAACACAATGTAAGTGGGATACGGTCATTCCGTTTGCCCCTCTTTGGGAGCAGTACGATAGGGTTTGCAGGGGGGCGATTGTCCTAACGGGGAGTGAGCCATTTTCAAGTTTATTGCGCGTGTCTAATTTAGCCCTGTTCAAATATGATTGGATATGGGAAAAATCAAAGGCGACAGGTCATTTAGATGCTAATCGCCGCCCGTTAAAAAAACATGAAACCATTTCTGTATTTGGCGATTTGGGATGTTATAACCCCCAAGGGTTAGTCGTAAAAGATAAGCCTACTATAAGCAAGGGCAATAGGGGAAAGAAAGGCGAGGGAAGTAGCGGGGAATGTTATGGTTTGGCAAATAAAGACGCGGTGCAGACGCATAGTAATTATCCAAAATCAATCATCCCGTTTAATGTGGATATGAAAGCAGAGTTTCATCCAACTCAAAAACCCGTAGCCCTGTTTGAATATCTTATTCGCACCTACACAGACGAAGGTGATACCGTTCTTGATAACTGTATCGGCTCAGGAACAACCGCTATTGCCTGTATCAATACTGGTAGGAATTATATAGGAATTGAAAAAGAAGAGAAATACTGCCGGATAGCAGAAGAGCGCATCCATGCGCTAAGAAGCCCCGCGCAGGACACTAAGGAAATTTGCCATACAGCACCTAACAGCGCAAGCATGCAAATTGCGCAGGTGGAATTAGATTTATTATAGCGCAATCAGCATGCGTTGCGCGAACTGTTGAAAGCCTGCCTAATTATGGAGCGGGCGCAAAGAAAGGAAATTAAATGCACACAACGACCGGAGAAATAAAACCTTATTCAGAAGTGGAAAAACTTTCGCCAAAAGAACAAAAAAACTTTGTAGAAATTAAGAGGGACTTGTCGGAACAGGAAAAAAATATGCGTCATATTATGCTTTACAGCCCGTGTGGCTGCGGGTCTGGAAAAAAATTTAAATTTTGTTGCCATGCTCATTTTCTTGGGAAAAAACCATAATGGACGGACTTCTTGCTGGTATTGGTGAAAAATTATTGCCATGTCCGATATGCAACGGCAGAGCAAAACGAACAATGGGTAAAAACGGTGGGTACATAGAATGCGTTGAATGCGGATTGCGGACACGGGATTGCAGAAAAAACGATAACGAACCAATAGATAACAGGTGGAATAAAAGACATGCGCCCGCAAATATAGGAACGGCAGGCCATCAACCAACTAATAAAGGCCAAAATCATGAAGTTGGTTAAAATAAAATTTTGGAGAAACGCTCGCTATGAAATTAAAAATTGAAAAAGATATACAGAAGAAAGACACAATAAAAGAGGATATTAAAAAAATGGAGATTGGAGATTCTTTTGAACTTACAAAGTATAAAACGTGGCCTCATATTGTTGCTAAAGACATCGGAATTGTAATTGTAGGAATAAAAACAGAAGCAGGTTATAGATACTGGAGAAAAAAATAGGCTCGCTAATTATAAAATCGTGAAAACCAGTTATTGTAGGCGGCGCGGAAAACCAAGAAAGGAAAACAATATGACAGTCCTCGAACTGAAAAGAATGCTGGGAAACTATCCTGATGACATGGAAGTAATTGTTGATAGATGCAGCGACTACACCTCCATTGAGGAAGGCGAGTGGTCAGTAGTGAAGGCTGTCAAAATCAATTACGGGTTTATGCGATCACACAAGACCATGAGCGATGAGAACAAAGCAAACGAGAAAGAGTATCTGCATCTTGAAGGAAATTAAGACCGCATTCGCCGCCGACTATATGGTAAGCGCGGCAAGGAGGTTCTGTGGATTCTAACCAGGTTGTCAACACGTTCAACGAGTTGCGCAGCAATATCGAGGCGTGCGACAAGTCAACGCGAAGTATGCTCCCGGTTATTGCTGGACGGTTACAGCGTGCAACTCAGGATTGTTGCCGTGGCGAATGGTGTCAGGCGTTGACCGCGTTGAAGCGAGAGCTGCGCAACTGGGACATTATGAAGCAGCAGTGGATAGAGCCGCGCTAAAATGCGGAGCGGCGCGAAGAAAGGAAAATAACATGAGTGCAGATAATTGGACTTATTGCCCACGGTGCGAAGTAAAGGCGGAAACGGATCGTATTGCCTTTGAAGAAAAGGTTAAAAAATCGTATGGCAAGGTTTCGGCGGAAGAATATTTGCGGCTAACTGACCAACTTAAAAATCCTAAAAGGCTCGAACAAACACTTCGAGAAGATTACGAACTTGGAACTAATGAAGGATTTTTTAACGTTTCGTATCGAGCAGGTTGTTCAGTATGTAATTTTAGTTTTGAATTTCATGAGGAAAAAAAGATCGCGCCGCAGAATAATGCGGAAACGGCCAGCACAGACAAACAACAGCCCCATGCTGCGAGGGCGAAGCGCCACATGCCGGGAATACCGGCACGTCAGCATAGCGCGAACGTTGGTTGAAATTTCGTTTTGGCTGTACTATGCGGTTATTAGTAAGTGGTGGTTATTAATTTAGGCGGGCGCGACTACAAAAGGAGGAAAGAATGGAAATTCTTGAAACGATTTTAAAATGGTTCAAACGATGTGCTGAACCAAATTTAAAGCGGAGATATTCAAGTTGTCCGATCTGTGGAGCAACTTGGTGGGACAACAAGGAACAACATAATCGTGATTGCTGGATACCGGAATTAGAAAATAAATTAAGAGCGCCCGCCAAAGACAAAAACGGGCAAAACGAAACATCAACCAACAGCCCTATTTTGCAACCGCAGGAACCGACAGCAACATAGGGCAAACGTTGTATGCCATTTTGCGCGAACATGAAAGGGGCGACAAATGAATATTAAAATTCTCGATGCTAAAAAAGAGACATATTGGTATTCACGATTTATTGGGTCCGTGTTTGAAGTTACCGGGAAAGACAGTCCTGCTGGTTATTTTGTTCGACATGATGGTTTTGATCAGCAGTATGTTGTTGACAAAGCAGATTGTCGCCCCACGACGAAAGGAACGCGCAAAACGGAGAAGCGTAGCACGGGGGCAGTAGCACATACAACTGGCGCTATGCTAAAATGCCCTCATTGTGGAAAGGAAATTCGTATCGTAGGCACATCAGCATAGCGCCATACGTTGGTGTAAAAATCGGCGGGTGGAATGCGCGCCAAGAAAGGAAATTATGGAAAAAGATAAAGAGCCTTTTGCGTATCAATATGACCATGATAATGGGAACGATTTTATTATAACTCGCGCAAGTAACAGCAACACGTATTTTGGCAAAGAAGCAAACGATTTAATGTTTGAAATGTATAAAAGGCAAAGGAATAATGATTTTTATCCTAACGAATTTAATAACCAGTTATTGATTGAATTGAATAACAGAAAAGAATGGGCGCGCTCAAATAGATATGTTTTGGCCGCCGATTCATCAACCAACAGCCCTTATATGGCGCAAGGCTAAATGAGTACACTTCATATAAGGGCATACGTTGGTTGAAAGCCTGCCTAATTACGGAGCGGGCGCAGGAGAATTAAAGAAATGACAAGACTTGAAGACATAAAAAAGAATCTGCTTATTAAACACGAATTATCCGTACTGGATATTAATTGGAAATGTTTAAAGCAAGGGGAATTGGGAAAATTGATTTCATGGGAAATTAAAAAAGACAAAGGAAGGAAAATAAAATGACAAATGAATTAAATTTACGCCAGGATGGATTACCATTATTCCATTCGGAAGACAGATTGTTTTTTGGCAGAAAAGAAAATGGCGATGTTATCATTATTAAAAAAGGAGTAGATGCTGGGGGTGGTTTTGAAGAGATACTGTTTAAACAAATTATTCCAAACGATATTTGGTGTTCTGCTGTAGCGTCTGTTTCAAAATTGGGAGAAGAACAGGGGCGATGGTACAAGGCAACGGAATTTCATAACCAAGATGCGCCCGCGAATATCGGAACGGCAGGCCATCAACCAACAGAGCAAAGTAAGGCGCAAGGCTAAATTGCGAAGCGCAACTTCTTACTTTGTCGGACGTTGTATGAAAGCCGGTTGCGAAAACCATTTATAGGAGCGGCGCAAATTATGACAGAAAAGGAAATGGAAGAAAAAAATAAAAAGCACCTCGAAAGAGTAAAATTATATGAAAACACAATTATTAATAATAAAAACAGGTTGTTTCTGTGTCCGTTTTGTGGAGACTTCCCAATTTTAGAAAGAAACAAACATTCGGGGAGTTTTATAAATATAGAATATCATGCGAGATGTGATTGTATGCAAATTTCAACACCTTATTACAGAAATATTGAACTTGTTATAAAAAAATGGAATACCCGCGCCGCAATTGCGGAATCGCCCGCCATCATACAACAACCGCTTTGTGCTTCGGAGGCCAAATTGCCAAGTTTTGATGAGGTATTTAAAATGGTCAAGCAACATCTTTGTGCTGTTCGTGATTCCGGAACTCTTTGGAAAAATATTGGCGATGATGAAATTATAAAAAACACTTATTTAGCTATTGAAAAACTTGGCAACTTCACAAAGTGGTAAACGTTAGCCAAAATAAACCGCGCTGAGTTTATAGTTCGGCGGCAATGGAGGAACAATGGATTTGCATGTTTTATTTGGATCGGCCCTCTGCTACACTAAGGAATTTACTATAAACGGTGTGGCCGCATCAGACAAGGATTTCGGCGAGAAATATGATCGATCACCCGATGATGCAGAACTGTATGGGTGCGGGGACATGCGGTTTACTCGCAAGCCATCTCTCGCCGAAATTCTTTTGAAGTATGCTATAACCGAGGGTGAGTATTCAACCGTTTGTGATAAGTTGGAAGAGGGCCTTTCTTTTGGATCGTGCGGATGGTGTGTTTAATTGTCCGCCGCCGAAAGAAAGATAATCGATGCGCGGTTTACATCGGCTAACAGCCAAAGCCGCGCAATGTCAAGGCCCACTGCGGGCGTTTGGCGAACGTTGGGCACAATTCGCCCGCAATACATGGCCCCATCGTGGGGCCTAAGAATTAAGGAGAGGACAATTGATTAAAAATTACACAAGCGGTGTTCCAGCACAAAAAAGCGTTATGAAGATAGAAGAACTTCTGGCAATTCATGGAGCGCAAAGCGTAGTGAAGCAATACGAAAACCAGAAGTTAATTGCAGTTTCCTTTTTTATGCAGATCACCGGGAAGCTCATCCCATTTCGTCTACCCGCTAGAATATCTCAAGTGGAAAAAGTTTTAAAAGCAGAGGTCAAAAAACCACACAAGGGGACTCTTGACAGAATCACCGAACAATCGGAAAGAACAGCGTGGAAAATAATTTTGGATTGGGTAGAAGCGCAAATGGCGCTGGTTGAATTGCAACAGGCGGAAATGGCAGAGATATTCATGCCATATATGTGGAGTGAAAAATTAGGTCAATCTTTTTATCAAATTGCCGTTGAAAAAGGTTTTAATCTTTTGGAGGCACCAAAGAAATGAAACATACGCATAGTTGTGGTAAAACCGCGCAAAGAAAGGAGTAACAACATTGAAAAATAAATTTTGGTACATAAAAGAAAGACATAATCCGCAATTCAAACAACCGTATTACGTTGCCCTTGGAAACATATCGAAGAAACAAGCAAAAGCGTATGAAAGTTCAATATACGGGGATAATACCGTTTTTAGCTTCGACTCGGAAGAAAGGTACAGAGAAGAAATTAAGAGATTAAAAAATGCGCGGTTCAACGTACAACAGGCCGCTTTATGAAACTATCGCATCACAAAGCGATGAACGCATGCGGTACGGGGCAAAAGCCCCAAATTGCCGAAGCGTCAACTTCCGCATAGCGAAAACGGTTGAAAGCCTGCCTAATTACGGAGCGGGCGCAAAGAAAGGAAAATTAAAGAATGGTAACAAATAAAAATTCTCATATTTGGTGCAGGCTTTCTGGCCCAGGCCGTGGGGACTGTGAACATTTTATCGGATTGCCGGACAAAATAGATGATAGTGCAACCGATGAATATGGTATTCCATTTGGTTGGTGTGAATGGTGCTGGTTAGTTTTTAAATTTGAAGAATTAAATAAAGTTTACAAAAATGCAAAGGCTGTCGTACAACATTGGAATGAATTTGGGCCAGAGTATGGACATGAAGAGCATGTTGATAGCTTGGAAAAGTCAATTAAAAAATACCATGAAGCAATTGGAACTAAAGATGCGCCCGCCAATCTTAGAACGGCAGGCCATCAACCAACAGAGCAAAGTAAGACGCAGCCAGAAATTTGCCCTCATTATTTTGAGGCGACCGATGGGGTACATGCTTGCGTGGTAGGTCAATGTGCGTGTCATGGCAACCTATCTGGCGTGCGGTGAACATAAGGAGGCGGCGCAAATGACAAAAACAAAACATCATTTTGGAAGATTAGAATTTAAAAGCAACAACCTAAAGTTACTTGATAAATTAAAACTATTTTTTTACCTTTTGTTTAATAAAAAAATTGTGTTTGTAAATATAGAATTGATAGTAGAAAGCGGCATGATAGAAAATGAACTTGCTTTACTTTGTGAAGTTGCTTCGCCGGGAATGTTTCCAACCACTGTTCTTACATCAAATATTCTTTGCAATTGGCCTCGTGAACGTATTGTAAGATTTGCAAAGCATCTTCTTGGTGATAAGTGCCAGGAATGCCGCGCTTGTGAAAACAAGGAAGCGATTGCCACAACCGAGGAAAGGAAAACATGAAAATCTCTATTGCCGAACACATACAAGAAATTGATAGATTAGTAAAGCGATATGGAGTTGAGTTTGATTATTATTCGTGGAACGAAATAAAAACAGCACTACAAACGCGATGTCCAAATTTAATAGAAGATAAAAACAAAATATGGAGATGTAAAATTATAATTGAAGATGCGCAAAAATAATGAAGTTTGGCATAGATGTTTAATAACCGTATGGCGAAGCAAATTTGGCAACCAACGGAAATAGGAATTGTACCAGCAATGAACCTATTACTTATAGCCGTTGTCTGGTGTTGCCAAACTTCGCCATACTCTATGTTAATTGGTGGAAACACGGCACGAAGGAGGCCGCACAATGAAAAAAACAAAAGACGATATTGAACTTTCGATTCGAGCAGCAAAACTTGGGAAAAAAGTTCTTACCTTGGTTGCTATTACAGATAAGGGTCTTGCCTTGCTTATATTGAAGGAAATTGCTGAAATATTAAAAGAAACTGAAAAATGGCTAAAATCATGCGCAGCTTAATTAGATTTTTGGCGTACCGTGCATCCATCAACAAACAAAGTAAGGTGCAGGGCTAAATTGCCGAAGCGTAAACTTCGGCATAGGTTGAATGTTATTAATAGGTAAAAGAATAATTCAACAGATATTATGTATTATAGAGAACAAGAATTTTATTCTATTATTGAGCGTTTATATAATTCAACTATTTTGAAATGTAAAAAATGCAATAATGGTTTTATTGAAAAGAAAATTAAAGATATAGAATCTTCTATTTATTCTGACCCTTTAAAGTGCGATTGTTTTAAAGTATATGAAAAGTGCAAATCATATATAATTAGTGGTATTCCTAGAGAATTTTGGGATGCTAAAAATAAAGACTTACAAATAGAACCGGATAATAAAAAAACAATACAAAAATATATTGATAATATAGAAAAAATGTATTTAAAGGGGCTAGGTATTTTATTTATAGGTTCAAAACTTGGTCTTGGCGAACCTAATAGTGGCAGTGGCAAAACAATTTCAAGTATTAAAATATTAGAAAATGCGGCAGAAATGAAAAAAAACGTTCATTATATAACTATGAATAGTTTTTTTCATTTTTTATATAGAACGATGAGTGATGATATAAATAACAATAAAGAGCACTATTTGAATTTAATAGACGAAATTAATAGTGTTGATTTTTTGGTTATTGATGAAATAGGGAAGATTAAAAAATCCGATTATGTATATTATTGTTTCGAAGATATGATAAGAAAGCGGGCAGCGCAATTACTTGTAACGATATTGATAACTAATATGAGCGAAAAAGAATTAGAAGATTTTGTAGGGCCTTCTTTAATGGATATATTAAAAACGACGATGATTAAATTAAGATTGGAGAGTAAAAGTTATAGAGAAAAGAAATTTTTAGATATAAAACAAAACTTAAATATAGGAGGTTAAATGGAACAAAGAACATATACGATTTCTATAAAAGAATTAAATAAATTTCTCTTCCCGATGCAGGGAAAGATAGGAATTGAAGAACTTACTTTTATACATAGAGAAGAAGAGATAGACGGGATTAAACACAGTATACTCTCTATTTGCGGCACGACTCCTAATAATATTATAGACCTTAAAGAAATTATAAATTTGGCGAATATAGAATGATAATTCAATTACAACGTGCTATTATTTCCGGTATGATTTATGATAATAATTTTTTTCTTGAAGCCAAGAAAATAATAAAATCTGATTATTTTTCTTCTGACGCACATAAATGGATTATAAAACAAATAATTCTTTTTGATAAAATAACCCCAGCTATACTTATAAATGAATTTAAAGATAAATGCAACGCTATGAATGAGGATTTAAAACAGATAGTAGGGGAAGAATTAAAATTAATACTTAAAAAGAATGATTTAGTTGAAGCTAATTACAGTATTAATATTTTAAAAGATTTTATAGAACGTCAGGAATTGGAAACTCATTTATATGATGCCGTACAGATATTGAAAAGTAAGAATGATGTCAGAGCGGCTAAAAACAAATTAAAAGAAATTTATAGTAATGATGATGATAATGAATTTATTAAAACCATAAATATTATTGATGATTTTGAAGATAGAATAAATATAAGAGAAGAAAAGGTTAGAAATAATGAGGTTATTTTTTACCCAACCGGTATAAAACTATTGGATCAGCAATTAGGAGGCCCGCAGGTTGGCGAATTTTGGTCGTGGTATGCGGACACAAATATGGGCAAATCAGCACTAGCTATGAATATGGGTAAGATTTGTATGTTGATGTTGGTTCCGGTATGGCATATTGTAGTTGAAGATATGCTTGAAATGACGATGCAACGGTATGATACGTCTTTGTCTGGTCTTGAATATTTAAAACTTACAAAATGCGATTATACTAAAGAAGAAAAAAATAAGTTGTTTAATATATTTGAATTATTAAAAAAGAAAAGAGATAAATATTTGTATGTGACTAAAATCGAAGAAGGTTGTACGATGGCAGAAATAGAAGAAGAGTATAAAAATCTTCAAAATAAATATGGTTTTAAACCAAATGTAATTATTCTTGATAGTCCCTATAATATGGAACCTACCTTTAGAAGAGAAAATTATCGTTTGAATTGTTCGCAAATTTATAAAGAAATACGTAAGTTTACTAGATATAATAAAGTAGCTTTTAATGCTTATGATCAGAGTAAACAATCGGCAAGAGGTATAGTTGCTGATTTAGAAGATGCGAGTTCTGAAAGTTATGATAAAGCTAGAATTGTTGATGGATTTATTACAATTAATCAAACAAGGATACAAAAAAAAGAGGGTATTATGGAATTATTTGTGGCTAAGATGAAGGGGAGAGAAAAGTATATGTCTTTTTTTATAAGACCTTGTTTAAATATAATGAGATTTGATTCGATTGAAAAATAAATTAGTAATAAGGAAAAGAATAATTGTATTTATATAATAAAGGAGATAAAATGTCAGATATTACTATGAACGTAGTTAAAGAAAAACAATTAATTCTTGTAAGTGAGATTATTAAACTTGTAAAAAAGTTTGAAGAAGATACAGGGGTATGTGTTAATGACGCTTCTTTTATAAAAGATTTTTCTGGTAAAACTAATGACGTGATTTTGAATTGTAATTTGAAATAAAATTAGCATGATTGATTATAAAAAAATATTAGTCGATAAATATGGTGGGCATAAATCAAAAATGTCTTCCAGACAAGAAGAAATATCATTACATAATTGTCCTAAATGCGGGAAAGATGGCGATCATTTTAGTTTTAATGTTTTAACTTGTAAAGGTGGTTGTTTTAGTTGTGGCTATACGGTATTTAATTTTTGTGATTTAATTGCACATATTGAAAATATAACTATAGAAGCGGCAAATATTTTTGTTTCTGGGATAGAGGGGAAGAATAAATTAGATATTATTGATGATTTTTTTGTAGATAAAAATAATAAAAGCGAAATAAAAAAATATGAGCATATTAATGTGGAATTACCGGATGAATTTATTTTAATGATTGATTATTTAAGACACCCTGTGGCTAGAATACCTAAAGTTTTTACGAGTCGTAAATACCCATTATCTATTATAGAAAAATTTGGGCTAGGTTACTGTGAAACCGGGAAATATGCAAATCGGATTATATTTCCAGTGTATTGTAAAGATAAAAAATCTTTTGTTGCGCGACGAATAAAAGACATTATGCCGGAAAAATATAAGAATCCATTAGGTAGTTTACATTCACAATTATTATATGGATATAATTTTATTTCTAAAGATAAAATTATTTTCTTGACAGAAGGGCCTACTGATGTTTTGAGATTGGCTTCTTATGAATATTTTGCTGTTTGTTCTTTTGGAAAAAAAGTATCTTATGAACAAATTGATTTATTGGTCGATCTTGAACCAAAAGAAGTCGTATGCGTCTTTGATGGAGACGCATTAAAACAGAATATAAAAGCATTTAATAAATTATCTAATAGATTAGATACGACTTATATTATATTGCCGGATGAATATGATCCTGACGATTGTCCAAGAGATATTTTTGAATCCTGTTATATTAATAGGAAAAATATGTCTAAATTAAATTTTGTTGAAGAATTTTTGGATATTAAAATTAAAAGGAGGATATTGTAATGGTTGGAATTAATGTTAGCGCAAAAATAACTATAGAAATAACAATAGAATCCGAGAAGGATTTTGAAACTATGAAGGAGGTGTCAGCTTATTTAAAAACTAGTGTTTCAGCGAAAGGTATTTCTCCTGTAGCTAATATGACTTTAAAGGGTATAGGAGAGGCGATTCAAAAATTTATTGATACGGATAATTAATTTTAAAAGGAGTTTTTATGGCCGATCCAATTAAAAGAACACGATCTAGTTGTTTTGCTACTTGCGACCCAAATGATAAGGAATATTGTAATCATCCCACAGAAGGTAAGTGTCAGGCTTATGATAAATGTGCAAAGGCGAAAACAATAGCGATAGAAAAACTTGGGTCAAATGGTTCTAAACGATATGTAGATATGACAGAAAAAGAACAATTAACTATTGAAGCTTTATTAATAGATAAAGGAGATAGAGAAAGAAAAGTAGAAACGTCTGTAGAATCTACTCCTTCTAATAGTGCCGCAATAGACGATATTGAGGCGCAAATATCAAAGGAATTAAATCAATCTTTAGATGTGTCTTCGCCTATTGTTCCTGTTATTCCTCAAGAAACAGAAATGGCTCCTAGACGAGGTAGAAAACCAAAACGAATATCTATTATTAAGCAAGAAGAAAAAGCAAAGGAACAGTCAGAAATCGCCAGTACTTCTGTGGCAATTGTAAATGATGACGTAATAAAAAAAGCCGATCCTCCGTATATTATGGATGAAAAAATTATGGGAGAGGTGATTTGCAGTAATTTTTATATTCTTTTTCACCCTATTTTTAAAGCTATATTACCTGATTTTTTTGCTAATAAGATTAAAATAAATGTAATATCTCCATATAAGGCCGAACTTCTTATTAAAACTATAAACGTGCATAATGATATGCTTACGCGAGTTGGATATGCTGAAATAGATGGTGTTAATGTTAATCTTTTTGTACCTGTTAATATAGTGGATAAAGATATGTGCTATGCGTCTGAAAATTGTGTTCATGTTATTACGGCTAAAAATGTAGACCAAGGTATTAATTTGATCGTATTTTGCATGAATTCTATTTTGAAATATTTGAATTTTTTAAATTCTTTGCCTATTATAGATAATACAAAGAATTCTACAATTAATCCACAGGATGATGTAATAGATGATGAAAAACAAAAAGTTATTTTTAAAAGGAAGAGAGGAAGGCCAGCTAATAAGGCAAGCAAAAGGGGGCGACCTAAAAAGGTATGATTGTAGATTTTAAATGTGAAAAATGCGGGTATATTGAAGAAGAGTATTATTCTTTGTCTTCTCAAGTGCCTACATATAAAAAATGTAAATGTGGCGAAGGTATGAAACGTCTTTTTGGAGGATTTAAAGTAAGGATGGGGGCTGAAATTAGTGGTTATGAAAAAGAAAATGAAGGTAAATTAACTCTTGGTAAAGCTGTTGATATGAAACAAAGATGGGTTTAAATTTTATTTAAAGGAGTCATTATGTCCAAAGAAATGAATTATTATAAATTTATTTTTTCTAGTGGTACTGTTGATATAGCGGGTAAAAACTTGGTATCTAGCGCAGAAAAAGAAGTAGAAAGAATACGTTTAAATAAATTAAATAAAATAGGGATTTCAGAAATTTCAGAAGAAGAAATAGAGTTAATAAAGAAAAATATGACTTCTAAAAGACAAGCGGAAAAGGATTTATTGCTTACACTTGCTAGTCTTGTGGTAAAATCAGATGATGGAAAAGGATTAGCAAGGTTTAATAAATTAGCTGATTTATCGCAACGTATAGATTCTTCAGAAGATTGGGTTGAAATAGAAGCAGAAGAATTGGAATGGCTTAAAAAAGCATTTGAATCAGGACATAAAGATCGCCCGATGTGGTGGTGGAGATGTATTGAAATATTAAAACAGTTAGAAGAACCAATTAAAATTGATAATATTTCTAAAACGTCTTAATATTTTAAATTTTGTATCGTAGCGGGAATTTATATCCCGCTACGATTTTAAATTCTTTTTTATATGATTTCTAAATCTTTTAAAGAAATATCAAGATATTTACAGGCTCTAGGAAAATTAATAAAAACAGAAAGTAATACTTATATTTATACGGATAGATATGGTATTATAGCGCATCTAAAAGATTCTATATTCGATCAAATACCAGTATTAGTTTCTGTAATTGAAGATAAAATAAGTGATGTATGGTTATATGGTGTTAGTCATAATGATGGTATTATCTACGTACAGACATTAAAAAATATTAGAAATTTTGCGAAATCAGATAAGGTTAATGACTGTTATTTATATGATAAGTCTAAATTTGTAGATATAAAGAAAATAGAACCTAATCAATGGGCTAATAAATTTATACATCTGCATAATCACCAACAATATTCCTCTCTTGATGGAATAGGAAAAGCAGAAGATTATGCTAGACGTGCAAAACAATTAGATATACCTGTATTAGCTATTACCGATCATGGTAATATGGCAGGTATTATTGAATTTTATAAAGCTTGTAAAAACTATGGAATAAAACCAATCATAGGCCAAGAATTTTATTTAGATGAGAAAATGAGTGAAAAGGGATTACCTGACGATTTTAAGAAATCTATTAAAAAAGAAAAAAATAAAAAAGAGATTACGAAATTATACGAGAAAGAACATAGAATTAATTTAAGACGACATCTGTGTTTATTTGCTAAAAATGATGAAGGGTTGCACAATCTATATAAATTGTCTTCTATCGCCTATTCAGAAGGCTTTTATTATAGACCTAGAATTGATTGGGATGTATTACAGAGGCATAGTAGTGGAATTGTGGCTTCTACGGCATGTATGGGAGGTATTCTATGTGCAGAAACAGATATTAAACAGAGACTTGATAATTTAAGAAAATTGGTTAAGATATTTGGCCGCGATAATTTATTTCTTGAAACCATGCTTATTGAATACGAACAACAACCTAATTGTAATGATATGATTTTTGAGTTAAGTGAAAAATATAATATACCTGCTATTTTAACTGTTGACGCTCATTTTGTTGATCCTGATGTAGATCATCTTCATCATATTTATATGAAAATAGGCAGTGGGTTTACTTATGGTGAAGGTGATAATTATTTAAAGATTTATCCTGAATTAAAGGCTACATATCATAAATTGTATTCTAAATGTAAATATGGATGGCAATATTATGAAAAAGCGATTCAAAATAATTTTAAATTAGCGGATTTATGCAATGTAGAGCTTGAATTAGGAAAATTTAGACTTCCTAGTGTTGATTTGAAAACAATGAAAGACTATAAAGAAAACGACACAGAAACCATCTATTTTAAACGTAGAATAATGCAAGGTTGGAAAGAAAAAATTACGAATATAATTTCTGTAGATAAACAAGAAATTTATAAAAAACAATTAATACACGAAATAGACGTAATAATAAATGCTGGATATGTAGGGTATATGTTAATTGTTTTAGATGCTATAGATTGGTGTCATCAGAATAATATTATGGACAATGTTAGGGGATCGGCAGCGGCAAGTATTGTGTGCTATTTACTAGGCATAACTAGAGTGGATTCTATTAAAAGAGAATTATTGTTTGAAAGATTTATTAGTGCTGCGCGTACAGGCGATATAGACACATCTTATAAGTCGTTTCCTGATATAGATTTAGACGTAACTCACAGAGATTTATTAATTAAATATTTCGAGAATAAATACGGTAAAGATAGGGTAGCTAGAATAGGTACATATAATCGGATGCAGATTAGACAGGCTATTAAAGAAATAGCTATTGTAACTGAATTTATGACTAAAGAAGAAGCAAATAAATTAACGACTAAATTACCCAATCAGGCTACGGATTTAGAAAAGGCATTAGAAATAGAAGAATTTAAAAAATGGTATAATTTGGAAAAGAATAAGGAATGGTTTGATAAATATGTAGAACCTTTATTAGACACGGTTGGGCATGGAGGTATTCATGCTTCTGGAATTGTTATCACACCAGGACCTTTAAGTGATTATATGCCTATTAAAGTACAGGAACGTAAAAAAGAAGAGGATTATGATGAAGATGAAAAAAGACTTACAGTAACTCAATTTGATGGTGATGCTGTCGAAGCTATAGGTTTTTTAAAGTTGGATATTTTAACTGTAACGACATTGGAAAGTTTATCTGAATCAAAAAAATTAATAGAACAACGGCATAATAGGATATTTGAATTTGATAAAATAGATATTGATAACCCTAAAATATATGACGGTTTTGTTAATGGCGATACAATGGGAATATTTCAATTAGATACTCCTGTTTCGACTAGATTAGTTAAAGAAAGCAAACCTACTAATTTTTTTGAATTGATGGTAACGATAGCTTTATCGCGGCCTGGTACTGCGGGGCCTGGGCTAGATATGGAATATTGTTTAAGAAAGAAAGGAAAACCATTTGAATATGACCATCCTTTATTAAAACCTATTTTAAATAATACATTTTCTATACCATGTTTTCAGGAACAGATTATGAAAATTGTTCATATTATTGGTGGTTTAACTTTAATAGAAGCAGATAAATTAAGAACAGTGATGAAGAAGAAAGATCATAAAGAAATGGCGAGTTATCAGGAAAGGTTTATTAAAGGTGCGTTAGAACGCGGCTGTAAAGATAGAAATGATGCAATGAGTATTTGGAATAAAATTAGTTCGTGGAGTAAATATGGATTTAACTCTGCGCATAGTGCATCATATTCTCAAGTTTCTGCTTGGTGTATGGTATTAAAAAAATATTTTCCATTGGAATTTTATATGGGCGTATTATTTGCGTATTCAGATGATAAAGATTATTTAAAATTGGTTTATAAGGATTTGAAAAAACATAATATTGCCGTATGTTTGCCTAATGTGAATAAAGGTAAAAATGAATTTTATATAAATGATAATGAAATCGTGTGGGCGTTGAGTTCGTGTAAATACGTTGGAGAGATAGATGCTAAAAAAATAGGTGAATGCGGGCCTTATAAAAGTATTGCAGATTTATTGGAAAAGACAGAAAAGGTCGATGGAAAGAAAATAAACAAGCGGTGTATGGATGCTTTAATATGCGTGGGGGCATTTAAAGATATTTATATATATCCAAAAAATGCAGCCATAGACTATTATGTGCATTGTAGAAAAGAATCATTACCTTCACAATTTGATATTGAGGACAATAAATATTGGGAATCCGTTTTTATGAGATATATGGGTTTTTATTCTGTAGACCCTATGATTACATACGCAGATACATTAAAACCTTATGGTAAAATAGATTCTTATGAAGAATTTTCAACTATCGAGTGTTTGCAAGATGTTAAAATAGCAGGATTTATTACTTTTATAAAGAAAATAGAATCAAAACGGGGGCCAATGTGTATTCTTAGATTAGAAGTAGAAGGGGAGGATGTATCTATTGTGGCTTGGAATAGTTTTTATTCCAAACATCAAATAAGTCAAATGGATTCGGATGATTTAATGGGTAAGTTTTGCTATGTATTTGGACAAAAAGATTTAGACCCGCAGGGAAAAGTACAGGTGCAATTAAGTGATGTTAAAGAGGAAAAATTAGAATTTTTAAATTAAAGGAGGATTTATGGATCATTGTGGTAACTCTGATTGTGATTGCAACTTTGTGGGAACTAGGGAATATCATTTAGGCGTGATGTTTGATCAGCATTGGAATAATTTATTCAAATTGCGTTATAAAAATGAATTAGAAAAATATGCGGATTCTTATAGATTAAATAACGATGATAAACATTATGTTGTTTCTAATTTAGAACCCATAATTAAAGAAATCGCGTTTTTATTTTATAAAAATGGATTTGAAGATGGTGAATTACCGGATTAAATATTATGATCTATGTGGATTGGATACAAAAATGTGATAGGAATAATATATGGAATTATGATCAATTTTGTCATTTATATGCAGATACAAAAGAAGAATTAATTAATTTTGCTGTTAAAATTGGATTGAAACCAGAATGGTTGCAGAAAAGTAATTTCGATATTTATCATTTTGATTTAACTATAAATAAACGGAATAATGCTATTGCGAATGGAGCATATATTTTAACACGGCAAGAATTAATAATTCTATATCGAAGGTTAAAAAGAAATTAAATGGCATATTTCAATTGTGATAAATGTAATCTAGGTGAATTTTCCCGTAGCGTTAGCGGGGAAGGAGATATTAATTCAGGTATATTTGTATGTGGTTTTTGCCCTGGCGAAGATGAAGAGCGTATAGGTAGCCCATTTGTAGGTAGAAGCGGAAAATTGTTGGGTTTGATTTTTGAATTATTGGATATAAATAGAAAACAAATATGGATTACTAATATAATTAAATGCAAAACTATTAATAATAGAAAACCAAGATTAGAAGAAATTGTAAGTTGTTCTGGATATATAGAAAAAGAAATAGCAATGGGAAAACCTAAAGTAGTGATCGCTTTGGGTTCGGTGCCCATAAAATATTTTACTGATATTAACTCTGTTCAAGAAGCCAGAGAAAAGAAAGCGATAAAAATGATTGAAAGAGATTTCTGGGTTATACCGACTTTTCATCCAAGTTACTATTTAAGACAAGGTGTTTCTTCAGAAGTTAAAGAAGGATTAGTAAAAAAAATTCCAGAATATATCCATGATTTTGAATTATCTTTAGGATTATATAAAAAAATTGGTAATAAGATATGAAAAAACTGTATTTATATATAACGGGTATAGTACCTAACGATAGAACTGTGCGGAAATGAGGAGATTGTATGAAGACTGCATACGGTGATTGCAAACTAAACCTAACTTGGCCTCCAAGTTTTTTCCGTTCCAGCGACGGGTTGGGCAACTTCTTAAATCTATACATAACCTTTTATTATTGGATGCGATGGTTTATTGTATGGAAATTTACATTTAGGGCATATCATAAATTTATTATCAAAACCAAGCATAATTTCAATATTTTTATTCAAACATTGGGTACAGTAATATTCTCCTGTTTTTTTATTAATCATGGTTTTTGTTTCTCTATTAAATCTGTATCTACGTTTTTTAAAATATGGATATTTAAATGATAAGTATGCAGGCAAAAATAACAGCAATAGAATTAATGTTGTTGTGGTTAATAATAATGTTAATATGGCGTAAAATTTCTTGGGAAAAGCATGATAAATTGGATTTAATAAGGAAAATACGCGATCCAGAATATAATCCAGAATACGATAAGCAATATGATTTAGAAAATCCATTGGTTGATTATTCCTTTATTTCTAAAATATTTTGGTTAATTATTATTATTATTATTTTTATTTTTTTGCATATTTAGTTGCTCAACGATAGAGCTGTGCGGAAATGAGGAGATTGTATGAAGACTGCATACGGTGATTGCAATTACGCCTTACGAACCTTGCGAGTAAATTCCGTGTTCAGCGACGGGTTAGAATGCGTCATAATTATTGAAAGGATTTTATGAATTATAATATTAAATATCATAAATTATTGTCTTTGATAAATAATAAAAATAAATTAAATAAATTTTCAACTTATGAATTAATTGTTTTAATTAAAGCAATTTCAAAATGTATGAAAAAAGATAATAAAATAAACCGAAGTAATTTATTTAGAATTATTGATAAATTTATTACCAAATAATATGACTAATTGTTTTGCCAATTCTTCTATAGTTTTTCTTAATTCAAAATTACAAAATTTACATTTTGATGATTTATCTTTATTTAATAGTTTTACAATATTATTGCAATTAGGACATTTAATTTTTGTCATGTATTTTCCTTTCTTAAATGGTTTTAATTTAATTACACATTCTAACGATAAAGCTGTGCGGAAATGAGGTAACTGCATGAAGACTACATACGGGGATTGCAAACTAAACCTAACTTGGCCGCCAAGTTTTTTCCGTTCCAGCGACGGGTTGGGCATTCTTTATTTTCTTGTATATAATTTTATTATTGGATTTATTGGTTTATTATATTTTTCGTTGCATTTAGGACAAATCATAAATTCATCGTTAGAACCAAGTATATATTCTTTATTGTCGTTTAGTAAGCAGGAATAACAATGGTATTCATTTGTTTTCTTATTAATCATAGATTTGGTTTCTCTATTAAACATATATCTTCTTTTTTTAAAATACGGAGTATCGTAAAAATATGAATAAAGCAAAAGAAATAATAGAATCAATGCTATTAGTAGGAATAGGCACATTAATACAGTTATTAATATCTTTGGGGCATGATGATATATTGCATGAAACATATAAGAAATCTTATGAAAAGTTTGTTTTATTATCATTGACAGAATACCTATTAATAGTCCCACCAACCCTGATATTACTTGGTTTTTCATTATGGATTTGTTCTTCTAAAATGCTCAACGATAGAGCTGTGCGGAAATGAGGTGACTGCATGAAGGTTACATACGGGGATTGCAAACTAAACCTAACTTGGCCGCCAAGTTTTTTCCGTACCAGCGAAGGGTTATACACCTCTTATTTTAATTTCCATTGTTTTTCTAATTTAATTAATTGTTTTAATAATATTGTTCGTTTTATATCATCTTGGTTTTGTTCAGGGTTACTTACTACAAATATTATTCTGAAGTATATTTCTCTTTCTTGTGGTGTCATAATATTGGATAATTCAGTCCATGCAGATGAATTTAAGATTTCATTAAATGTTTTAATATTCTCAATTTGTTTTCTAATTTTGTTAATTAATTTGATCTTATAATTTAATAATAAATTTTGTTTATCGAATTTATGTTTGATAAGGAGCAATATTAATGAAAGAACGAAAATGGATACAAGAATTAGAAGAATCTGAAACAATGACAGAATTGAAGCAAGTTCTTTCAGAAATGGAATCGTATTTAAGAAAGTCATCATTGAATTTCGATACAGATATTCAATTATGGATTATAATTGGTTTATTGGTTTTTATTTGTATTAAAATTATATAAGGTGTATAACGATAGAGCTGTGCGGAAATGAGGTAACTGCATGAAGGTTACATACGGGGATTGTAAACTAAACCTAACTTGGCCGCCAAGTTTTTTCCGTACCAGCGATGGGTTGGGTGGTGTTATAATTTTTCAAGAATATTTTGGAATTTTTGTGTTTTGTCTTGTCCTAAATATGGCTTTAAATATTCCAATTGTTTGCTTATCATTTCTTTATGTTTGTCTGTTATTTGTTCTGTATTTTTTAAAATTGATAATATTGTAAAAGGAGTACATAATAATGCCGTGGTTATTGCTTTTATTTTTTCTTGTTCGCCCTGAATATCTTTGGCTTGCTTCTTTAATTGTATCATTGAAAAGTATTTATTGGTTAATCCAACATTCAGAAACAAAAGAAGGAATACCGCTACAAATAGAAATAAAGATGCGATTGCTAAAATGGATGAAGGATAGGAATTATTTTGGTATGCAAAATAAAATGAAATTATGGTGCATAAAAATAAAAATATAGTTATGAAATATTGTTTTTTCATATTAAACCACTCAACGATAAAGCTGTGCGGAAATGAGGTGACTGCATGAAGGTTACATACGGTGATTGTAAACTAAACCTAACTTGGCCGCCAAGTTTTTTCCGTACCAGCGACGGGTTGGGCAACTTTTTTGTAATAAAGGATGAAAATAATATGGCATTGAGAAATAGTTTTTCTGATATATTTATGAAAAATTCAACTATTCATTTCTTTCAGATTATTACTCCTATTTTATTGTTATTTAATATTTTGATAATGGTATTAGTTATTCTTTTAAAAGAAAAAGAATTGTATGATTATAAATAATAGAGTTAAAAAAGAAATTATTAATATTATTAACGTCATCCATTTAATTGATGCTTGTATTTTAAAATTAATGTTTTCATTATTAATTTTTCTTTCATGTAATATTTGTTTTGCAGTAATATGTCTATTATCGTGCAGAACCCATTCTGCCATAATAACTATTAATTGTTCATCCGTATAGGAATTATATGTTTTCTTTAATTCAGTTATTACTTTATTATCAATGTGCATTTGATTTTAAATTGAGTTGCTCAACGATAGAGCTGTGCGGAAATGAGGTGACTGCATGAAGGTTACATAAGGTGATAGGAACTAAACCTAACTTGGCCGCCAAGTTTTTTCCGTACCAGTGATGGGTTGGGTTGCTCTTAATTTTTTAAATAAGGAGTTCATTATGAAAAAGAAAATAAAAAAAAGTGTCCTTGATAAAAAGATTCGTAATGCACGTAAATTATCTGTATTGTCAAAATTATTGCATGTTAAATATTAATTTACGAGTATAAATTATAGGGCCAACCTATGAAAAATTTAATTATTGTTGATTTTAGTAATTTTGCATTTAGAACGTTTTTTACTCACGCAGAGTTAAAAAATTCTATTGGTATTGGCACAGGGATGATTTATGGATTTATACAATCTCTTGTTTATCTTATTAGTAAATATAAGTGGAGTCCGAATCAATTTTTATTTGCATTAGATCATAAACCTAAACATAAATTTGAAATATATCCTGAATATAAGGCAAATAGACAGAAACATGAATTTGAACAGGGTATGACCGTTCCATTACAGATAAAATTGACAAAATTGATAGTTTCTTATTTAGGGTTAAATTTTGTAGATTCTATAGATCAGGAATGTGATGATGTTATTTATACGGTTTCAAATAAGTGCAAGAATTTAGATGTTGCTATTATTTCTAATGACCATGATATGAATCAATGTTTAAAAAACAATGTGAAAATAATGACGCTTCATAAAATTGGTGAAGATATATTTACTGAAAGAAAGTTTATAGATAAATATGGAATTGTGCCAGAAGATTATTATAAGGTTCAAATGCTTTGTGGGTGTGAAACGGATAATGTCAAGGGTATGCGAGGGATAGGGGAGAAAAGCGCGGTAGATATAGTTAAAATGAATAACTGGTTAAATATATTACAGGGTAAAAAAGATTTAAAGTTTTCTTCTAAAAGAACACAGACAATGTTTTATAAGAATTTAACACAATGGAATTTAATAAGAGAAGAGAAATTAGTTAGATTAAACAACGTAGAAATAAGATTTATTAAAAATAGTTTTAATGAAACTAAATTAAAAGAATGGTTTATTAAATTAGAATTTGAAAAATATTTAACTAATTTCGATAAAGTTATTGAAATGTTTGGGAAAGGACGGCTTAAATGAGAGAAATAAAACCAAATATAGGTGAAGATTTTTTTGTGCCTGATAAAAATATATTGCCAGAATTATTGGTTACTCGTCTTTATGATCTCTTATCTAATTTTGAATATAGACCAAGCGAGATTATGGATATATCGAAGCATATTCTTGATGCCGATATAGAAACTGCCCTTGAGGATAGTGTGCCTTTATTTGCATGGCTTGTATTAGAAGGAAATAATGCAAAAGAAAAAGAGGAATATTTAGAAGATAAATTGAAAATATTGGTTATGGCTAAACCAGAAGAGGGTAAAAAAGTAAGTCAATTAAAAGCTGAAAATAAAAATACAGATGAATATAAACGTACGTTTTCATTGTATTTAAAATATAAAAAGATCGTTAGAAATTGTGAAGGTATGAAAGAAGCGATGAAATTAAGAAAAGAAGTGGCTCAGACAAAATCAGCAAATATACGAAAGGAAGGCCCTTATGTAACAAAAGAATGATATTAATTCTTTAATTAAATTTTAAACCATTTTTAGGAGGTTCTATGAACAGCACAGATCGTTCTATAATCAATAAAGGTAAAGAGGAATTAGAAAAGAAATCTTTGTATCCTCGTATTAATTTACAATCAGGCAATAAAGATAAACAAATTTTTTATATAAAATTGTTACCGCGTCTTATTCCTCCAAGTGAAATATGCAAGACACCGTGGTTTCATTATATAAAACATTTTTCGTGCGGGCCAGCGCATGATCAATCTTTTATATGTTTGAATAAAACAATAGCTGAAAAAAAGACTAATGCAAAAAAATGTCCACAGTGTATTGAGTGCCGAAAGATATTATTCAATAAATCTGAATTTAATGAAAATATTATTAAACGTGCTCAAACTATGTCGGCCAAAGGCCAATTTAATTGGCCCATATATGATTTGGAAAAGAGGAAACAAGTGGAAATGCTTGAACGTAATGATTTTATTCTAGATGAGTTATTGGATAAATTTGGCACAGATGCTAACCCTATTGATTTAACTGATCTGATGGAATCATTTACTAAAAATAAGACTCCATCGGCGATTAAAATTACTAGACGCGGTATAGGTCAGTTTGGTAGTAAGTATAGTTATGATGTGGTTTATGGGGCTGAATATGCTTTGACTAAAGAAGACCTGATTAAAATTAAAAAAACTTATATTGTCCCTGAAACTTTAGATGGTGTCATTACCTTGCAGGAAATTGTTGATATTATGACTACCGGCGTTGAAGTTGATGAAAATGAAATTGTCGATAGTAAAATAACAGAGACTATTCCTGTTTCGCAGTCTAGTGATACAGATATAACGGATACAGAAGCCGCCGCTATATTAGGCACAAGGGACCCAAATACCGCAGGACAGGCCAGACAAAGAGAGCGTGAAAAACCTGCGGAAGCAACAGAACCCAAAAAGGTTTCTACCATACCTGCTTCAGACAATATAGACGATGAAATAAACGCTATTTTAAATGGTTAATTAAATAAGGATAATGGGTGCGTATTTTAAATAAATACGGGCCCATTTTATATCTAATGGCTAAAATTAAAAAAAATAAAGAAAAACATAATAAAGAAAAATTAAAAGAAAAACCAAAAGAAAAGATTATTGATTATGGTGATTCTTTGGATATTAGAGATTCTTTGATTACCGGGATACAGAATAAAGAAAAAGATAATATTACGGGAATTTATTCTAATAATGTTGGTGTAAAAAAAGTTGTTTATAGTGGACTTCCAAGTTTGGATCGTATCTTATCTTTTGTTGAAGATACAAAAATTTATGGCTTGCCGTTTAAAATTATTGAAGTTTATGGAAAACAAAGCAGTGGTAAAACAACATTGGCAAAATATTTATGTTGTTCTTTTATTAAAAAAGGGGGTTTAGCTTTTTTTGTTGATTTTGAACATAAATTTGCTCCACAATGGTTTAAAACAATTGCGTATGCGGCAGGTATAACAGACGAAGATATAAATAAATATTTTAGGTATGTTGATCCTAAATCATTTGAGAATTTTTGTATTTGGCTTATTAAAACGATGAAAAAAGTCATTGACATGAAGAGTAAGGTTACGGATTTAACGTTTAAATTGGAAAAAGAGAAAATTAAACCTGATAATTATGATGAATTAAAGACTAAATATCAACAGGCATTAAATATGCCATGTATTATAGTTATAGATTCAATTGCTAGTATGTATACGGAAAGTGAATTAAAGGATGAAGAAGAGGATCAGGCTCATGTGGCTGAATTAGCCCGTGGATTTTCAAATAAACTAAAACTTATTAGGCGTTATTTAGGCGAAGCCAACACTCTTATTGTGTTTACGAATCAAGAACGTAGTAAAATAGCTATGGGTGGTCAGAAGGTACGGCCTGGAATGATGGTAGAGCCTGGTGGGAACGCTGTAAAGCATTATGAGGATGCTAGGCTTGAAATATCCTTTGTAGAAGCTTTAAAGCGCACCAGGGGCAGCGTAGAGCGTATTTACGGGTCTATTCACAAGGTCAGAGTAACTAAAAATCAATTAGGTGTGCCTCCGTTTCAATTTACAGAGTTAAGATTGTTAAATGATCGAGGTTTTTTTAGTTTTTATAGCGTTTTAGAAGCTTGTGTTGAAGCAGGTTTGATAAAGAAAACAGGGCCTAGATATATTATCAAAAAAGATAAAATAGAGTTCGAAGAGTCTGAATTAGACGAAATTCAGAATAAAATGCCTAAAATTGAGGGATTGCTTCATAATTTATATCAACAAAATATGGAGAAAATTAGTTATGGAAAAAAAATATAATCATGTTGAAGCTTATTGTTTGATGACGTATTCTTGTTGTAAATGTGGTTTTACGGAAATTTTATGGAATAGTAGAGATGGGGTAACGCCTTTTATGATTGGTTGTCCAAAATGTAATGGCTTGATGAAACATATTTCGTTTAAAGATGATGAAAGAAATGAGACTTATATACCTGAAAAAGGGCAACGTATATTTGTTGATTTAACCGAAGAAAGAAATAGAATATGTATGAAACAATGTGTAGATAATAATTGGAATAGGAAACCATATCCAGCTAGTGAAATGTATAAATCAAAAGAACAAATGATGAATGAATTATGCAAAGATTTTAAAACAGGTGATCCTGATATTATCGTAGTGGAATAAAAATGAATTTATTAGTTACGTCTGATTTTCATATCACAAGTAATTATCCCTTTTCTACTTCGCCTAATCCCTTTAAAGATATTTTCTTTACTACTGCGATGAAGGCTATGTTTCAGGTTGTTAATTATGCTATAGATAATAAAGTCGATGCGATCATACACGGAGGAGACTGGTTTAATGAGGAAAAGATAAATGCGCCCGCTTATATGATTTCAAGGGCGATGTTATCAAAATTAGAAAAAGTTAAAATTCCTTTGTATATAAATATAGGGAATCACGAAATTGATTATAAAGAATCTATTCCTGCTGTTATCTGTGAAATAATGAAAGATTATTCTAATGTTAAAATGCCAATTTGTAATCAACCCTATACTTGTATTCCTATTAGCGAAGCGTACTTATATGTGGTTCCTTACAATGGAACAGAGAATTTTTATTTAACTATAGATAAAATAAAGAAAGAAATAATAAGACCGGCAATATTGTGTATTCACGAAGACATAGGAGGTATAGAATTTGGCGGGGCTAAAATGAGGGCAGGAGTAACATTAGATTTTTTACAAAGTATTTCTAATGAATTTTTATTTATTGTCTGTGGGCATATACACCATCATAGAATATGGGAAAAGAAAATCATAACTCCTGGTTCCGTATATTCTGGCGACTTTAGAGATAAAGGCGATACCAAATATTTTTATCATGTTCTTACCGATGGAAACAGAGTTAAAGAAATCAAGTCTATTTTAATAAATAATCAAATTTATTTTAGAGACTTAATTTCTATTTATGATGCCGAAGAATTTATAAATGACTGTGATGCGCAGGATGGCGATTATAAAAACTATTATATAAAAATACATGGTGAAATGAAAGATATGAATAAGTTTAATGAATTAAAAAAAATTATGATGGATAAGGGTGCGTTAAATGTGGTACATAGTCTTGTTGAAAATAATAGTAGCCCTGATTTAAGTGGATATGCTCGCCCTGTGGAAATGAAAATAAATGATTGGTTTGTTGAATTTTTGAAACGTAACGATTATGAAGATGAAGAAATTGAAAATTTAATTAGATTCCATGATAAGATTTTGGAAATATAATAAGGAACAGAAGATTAGCAACCGATAGGCAAAAATATTCAAATGAAATACCCTATTTTTACTTTAGATTGTATAAAGTCTGATTATCCATGTCATTTTTGTGTTGGCGTTAAATATAGGGTGGATTTGAACACTTTAAACAAAGATAAAGAATGTGATATATATTGGTATCACCCTATGGAAAATAAATGGGTTTTAATAGGTGCTGCGCCTTTATCTTATTTTAATGTATTGCCTGTAAAAAAATGGATTGAAAACAATAAAGAATCTGTTAATAAACCTAAAGAAAGAATACAACCATTGAGAGAAAGAGTATAAATGGCTAATGGTATAATAATTTGTGGAGATTGTGTAGATGTAATGAAAAAGATTCCAGATAATTCTATAAATTGTTGTGTTACTAGTCCTCCTTATTATGGTTTACGAGATTATCAAACTGCCAAATGGGAAGGTGGAGATATAAATTGTTCACATAAAAGAGATAGTAAAAAAAGTCTTTGCCATGAAACAGGTTCAGATGATGTAATCGGTGGTATTGGCGATGCGATATATAAAAATTTATGTTTTAAATGCGGTGCGGTTCGTATTGATAAACAGATAGGTCTTGAAGAAACACCAGATAAATATATAGAAAAATTAGTTATGGTATTTCGTGAAGTCAAACGAGTATTAAAAGATGATGGGTGTTTATGGTTAAATCTTGGAGATACTTATTCTTCTCATAAGGATTGTAAATCAGTTTCGGATTCTTTACGAGTAGGTGGGAAAAGCGGACAAGCTAATGTTATTGAAAAAGGATTATCACATTCAAGAAATACGAAAATGTTGAAATCAGTAGGATTAAAAAATAAAGACCTTATAGGTATACCGTGGATGGTAGCATTCGCATTAAGAAATGATGGTTGGTATCTTCGTCAAGATATAATTTATCATAAAAGAAATCCTATGCCGGAAAGTGTAACTGATCGTTGCACAAAAAGCCATGAATATATTTTTTTATTGTCAAAATCACAGAAATATTATTTTGATTATAAATCTATACGAGAAAAAGCAGAATATGATGGTAGAAAAGATACGATAATGAAAGGAAGCGATAAATATAAAACTAGTGTTGTGCCAAATAAGAAAGAACATATAATGGCTGCAAGAGGGCATGAACGATGGCAACAAGATGAAGAAGGAAATTATTTACGTAATAAACGTTCTGTTTGGACGATTTCTGTGAAACCTTTTAGAACCGCACATTTTGCTGTTTTCCCGGAGGCTTTAATTGAACCTTGTCTTTTATCAAGTTGCCCTGTTGGTGGTGTTGTACTAGACCCGTTTATAGGGTCAGGGACTACGGCGATTGTAGCAATAAAACAAAATAAAAGATATATAGGAATTGATTTGAATCCTAAATATTGTGAAATAGCGAGAAAAAGAATAGATATGATTAAACTTCCCGTATTAAGAGAAAGGCCATGATATGCCAAATTTAGGTGATTTATTTAAAGAGAAACAGGAAAAGATAATTAATAAGGCTAAATATAGAAAAAATATAGAAGAAAACGAAGGTGAATATATAAAGGATATAAATAAAGAACTTTTGATAGTTATAACAAATTTTTTAAATAAAAAACAAGTAGAGATAGAATCGCAATTCAAATATCAGATATTAGAAGTTAATAATATTACCGAAACTATGCACAAAACAATTAAAAAAATGAAAGATGAAATTAACGAGTTTGGCAAACACTTGGCAAATACAGAAAAAGATATTAAAAACGATTTATTAGTGGACGCAAAAGAGATTGAAGAAAAAATGAAAAAAATCGAAGAGAAAACATTGACAGATATAAAGAAAAAAAGCGAAGAAGATATAAATAAAATTAAATGTGATTATAATGAATTGTTAGATAAGATTAAATCTATACATGATGAAATTATTAATAAATATGATGTCTCGTTTAAGAGTAAGATGAACGATATAGAAGAAGAAATTAAGAAATATGTGGCTAAAAATTTTGTTAAATTATTTTTTAAATCCATACCAAAAATATTTAGGGGATAATTATGATTTACGAAGAGGCAAAAAAATGGTGTCATGTAAGGTCTTCGATTTATAGAAAAGCAATCCCTAATATTAAATATGCAAAAAATCATACAGACTCATTTGATAGTAGAATTTCAGACGAAGATAAAAAATGTGATGATTGGGAAGAATGGGACCCAAATGAATTTTATGATACAAGTTTACCGGCGGAATAAAATTAAATGTTTATAATCAATAGTCTTAAAATTCATAATTTTATAAAGTTTAAAGACGTAGAAATTAATATGCGTAATCAGGGTTTAGTGTGGTTAAAGGGAGAGAACTTTGATGAACCAGAGAAGGGGAAAACAGGAGCCGGAAAAAGTCTTTTTGGTGATGCAATACATTGGTTATTATCTGGCAATACTACAAGACCTGTGTTGGCGACAAGAATAGTAGGAAATAATGATAAATCGTGTTTTGTCGAAGCAGAAATAGAGATTCAGAATGAAAAGATTAAAATAATACGTTATCGCAATGATAAAAAATATGGTAGCGGTGTGCGTATTATTTCTCATGGCAATGATGTAAGTCATCGTAATTTATCAGAATCGCAGGATCGTATAAATAAAATTATAGGTTGTTCTTTTGATTTATTCAGACTTTCTTGTTTTTATAACACGTCTAGTAAATATCATTTTTCATATATGAGTTCTGTTGAACGTGCGAAGATTTTAGATGAAATTATAGGCACGGATGAAGCTAATGTAACCGATAGAATTAAAAAAGTGAATATTTTATTAAAACAAAAAAATGAATTGTTAGTTTCTATTCAAAACTCACTATATAATAATGAAAATAAGATATTAAAATTACGTGAAGTGATTATAGATAATGAAAAATTGCAAGATAATAAGATTTATGAAGAACAAATAGAAAAAATAAAGTCGGAAATAACAATATTATCTATTTCAAAATTATCTGTTTTACTAGACACATTGTTGAAATTGAAAAAAAAATCTAATGTTCTTGAAGAGAAACAAAAAGAATTGGATTTAATTACCAATACCGTAAATAAATTGGCTAATCGTATAGAACTAGTTAATTATAAATTATCAGATTATGATAAAAAAATTAGTAATGTTAGTTTAAATGTCAAAGCGAATATAGGGGAACTATGTGATGGTTGTGGAAATATAATCACTGAAAATTCATTAGAGTGTCTAAAATCTAAAAGGCGCGATGAAATATTAAAAATTAATTTAGAAAAAGCAAGTGTTGAAAAAGAGTTGATAATTTTAAAAGATAATTTAGATATACAGGAGAATAAGTTAAAAAAGTTTAGTGAACTGGGTGTTGATGAAAATATAGGAATTGATATAAATAACGTAGAAAATGAGATAAGGAAGGAAAAAGAAAAAGAAAGACTATTGGAAAATAAAAAGAAAGACCTTGTTGAATATGAATTAAAATATAGGTCTTATAAAAGTGATATAGAAAAAATTATTGAAAAAAATAAAAATGAAATTACAATAGTAAAAAAAGACATTAATTTTTTAAATATAAAACAGGCGCGTATAGAAATAGAAATAGAAAAATTAAAAACTATTGGTGATTTTTATGGGCCATCGGGTTATAGACCATTAGTAATGAGTCATTATTCTCCTGTTTTATCCGATGCCGCTAATTTTTATCTTTCTGAATTTATAGGGACAAAGGAAAAAATAATAATAGATTCAAAGACACAATTAGCAAGTGGGGAAATAAGAGATAAAGTTGATGTGAATATTTATGATAATGGACAATTGAAATATTTTCCAGAAGAATTTAGTGAAGGCGAGAGATGTTCGATTGATTTAGCACTAAATTTTGGTATTATGCGTATAGCTGCAATGAGAGCCGCAAAGGATTTTAATTTTATGTGGTTTGATGAAATCACTAATGGATTATCCGAAAGTCTTATTAATAGATTAATAACTATTGTTCGTAATAAGATAATGAGAGAAAATATGACGGTTATAATGACCAGTCATCATCCTCTTAACCCGGATTTATTTGATTCTGTATGGACAGCAGTAAAGGAAAATGGTATATGCAGAATAAAACAATAAATGTAATTATACCTCTTTGTAATATAGGCGAAAAGGATTTTGAGGATAGAATTTATTCATTGAATTATTTAATCAATGATTTTTATTGTAAACAACAGGGAATAGATATTTGTGTTGTTTTTGTAGAGCAAATTATTGATGAGAGTTATAAAAAATATCAAGATTGTTTGTATTATGGTAGATTAAAATATAAATATTATACGGTAAAATACGGTATTAATTTTAATAAGTCATGGTTATATAATATCGGGGTACACAATTCAGAGGGAGATGATATTGTGCTTGCCGAAGCTGATACGATGAAACTTGATAATTCTTATTTTGTAAATTTTATGAAATTTGCGGAATTAACGAAATTAGACTGGTCTTTTATGTGGGAACATATTTGTTATTTAAGTTTGTATGATAAAGAAAGATTGATTTTAGGAAATAAACCAATGACACAATTTTATAATAATCATCAGAAAGTTGGGCATAAAGGAATTGAAGGTGGATTTGTATATTTTAAGAAAAGTTTTTATTTTAAAATCGGGGGTATGAATGAATGGATAGAAAGATTTGGAGGTATGGATAATGAAATCGTGGCGAGAGCAGAATATATGACTCAAACATATCCTATTTATCCTAGTGTGATTTATCACTTATATCATAACCTTTCTTCAATGAATGCAATAGATCAGTATAGAATTAAAAATTCAAAAATATTACAATATACGCGAGAACACACGAAAAAAATTATAGATTTTTTATGTTGTTATAAAATAGGAAATATGGTCTATCCTTTATGCGTGAAAGAGAAATATGCGGAAGAAATATAAAAATAAAAATATGGTTAGAGATGTAAAGATGTCTAAAAATCCAAATTGGAAAGGTGGAAAAATTAAAAATATAAAGGGTTATATTCTAATAAGAATGCCAAAACATCCTTGCGCTGTTCAAGGTTATGTTCGAGAAGATATATTATTAATGGAAAAACGGATTAAAAATCTTAAATAAAAGGCAAATAATGAGTAATAGAATAACAATTATAGGTGAGATTGGTATAAATCATAATCATAATATGGAAATTATAAAAAAGTTGATAGATTTATGCGTAGAATTAAGAATTTCAATAGTTAAATTTCAAAAACGTACCGTAGATTTATGTTATTCTAAAGAGTTTTTAGATAGTCCAAGAGAGTCTCAATTTGGAAAAACTGTTAGAGATCAAAAGAATGGATTAGAATTATCACAAAATGATTATGATGAAATAAATAAATATTGTGATGAAAAAAATATTTATTGGATGGCTAGTGCATGGGATATTCCAAGTCTAGTTTTTTTAAGACAATATAGGTCGTTATTCAATAAAGTTGCTTCTGCGATAATTACGAATTTACCGTTAATAGAAGAAATAGCGAAAGAAAAAAAATATACATATATTTCTACGGGGATGAGCACTTTACAAGAAATACATAGAGTTGTAGATATTTTTAAAAAATATAGATGTGCTTTTGAATTAATGGTGTGTACGAGTACATATCCTATGAAAGATGAACATGCTCGTTTAGGCCGTATTATATCTCTACGCCGAGAGTTTAATTGTAACGTAGGTTATAGTGGCCATGAAACAGGGTTACAAATATCATTGGCTGCTGTGGTATTAGGGGCATCAAGTATAGAAAGACATATTACGCTTGACAGAACAATGGAAGGATCGGATCATGCGGCTTCTTTAGAACCAAATGGTTTAAGAAGATTAGTAAGAGATATACATATAATTAAGAATGCTATTGGAAATGGCGTAATAGAACCTATCTTAGAAGAAATACCTATAATGGAAAAATTAAGATATTGGGAGAATAATTAATGGAAAATAAATTTATAGATTTTATAGAAAAAAATTATATCTTTGGTTCTTTAAGAGAATGTATTATAAATTTTGTTTATAATCATCTAGAGAGAGAAGATTTACCGCGTGATAATGGAGAATGCGCATTTCAAATGATTAAAGGTATGATAAAATATTTAGAACTTAAAAATATAAAAAAAAGTAAGATATTGGCAGATGAATAAAAAAATTATTGTTATTATTGGAGCACGTAGTAAAAGTAAAAGTATAAAAGATAAGAATTTACTTCTTATAAATAATATACCTTTATTGGCATGGCCTATTGTTATAGCAAAACAGTGTAAAAATATTGATAAAATATATTTATCTACTGATAGCGTTAAATATGGCAAAATAGGCGAATGTTTTGGGGCTGAATTTATATTAAGACCTCCTGGATTAGCGCAAGATAATAGTGTGGATTATGATTGGATCAGAGATTTGATGATAACACCCGCAATGATATGGGATGATGATATGTTGGTTTTGTTGCGGCCTACTAGTCCTTTGAGAAATCCAAAAATATTAGAAGACGTGATAAAAAAATTTGATGATAAAAACTATGATTCTTTACGTACCATAGAAGAACTATTAGACCCGATAGAAAAGTTATATGAATTTCAAACAGATATGAAGACTATACAAAGATTTAGAATAGGTGATAAATATCCGGTACATGATATGCCGCGTCAGGAATGTAAAAAAATATATAGACCTAATGGATATGCAGATATTTTAAAAGTTGAGACAATAAGAAAATATGGGAATTTATTTGGTAATAAAGTACAAGGTTATATTACGCCTAAAATATTAGAAATAGATGAATATGATGATTATGAATTAGTTAAAGGAATTAGATAGTATAAAATGGACAAGGAGATAAAAAATGGTTGAAAGAATATCATATTTTAATGGAAAATATGTTCCTGTGTCTAAAGTATATATTTCTCAATATAGTTTATGGGCAATGCAGGGCGTGTGCGTTTTTGAAATGTTAAGGAGTTTTAATAAGATTCATTTTAAATTAGGTGATCATTTGGATAGACTTTATAAAGGTTTAAAAGTATATAGAATAGAACCAAAAGAAAGTATAGTGGAAATGGCTCGAATCTGTGAAAAAGTTACAGATATAAACAGAGATTTTTTTAAAAAAGATGATGAGTTCAGACTAAAAATAAATATCGGTGGTGGAAATTTATCTATATATCCTTCTCCTCATACTCCAATTGTTATCGTAGACGTGTTCCCTTTGCGATGGACTATAAAAGGGATGGGTAAATTATTTGATGAAGGTGTAAACGCAATTATACCATCACACCGTACTATTGATCACGACTTAATAGATCAACGAGTTAAAAATTGCAATAGATTACATTTTTATCTAGCTAATCAGGATATTAGTGGATATAGTGGTGAAAATAATTGGGCTTTGTTGTTAGATAGTAGGGGTTTTATAGCTGAAGGTACTGGTGATAATTTTTTCATTGTTAAAAATAATAAAATTATTACGCCTAAATGTATGAATATATTAGGAGGCATTAGTAGAGATTATATAAGATCAATGGTTAAAAATAATTTGAAGTATGAATTTATTGAAACAGATATAAATTTTTATGATGTTTGTAACGCCGATGAAGCCTTTTATAGCGCAACACCATTTTGTATTATGCCTTGTGTGTCTATTCAAGGCGTTAAAATAGGGAATGGTAAAGTAGGCCCTTGTGTTAAATACTTATTGGCTTTATGGTCTAAAATAGTAGGGGTAGATATAGTTGAACAGATTAAAAAATGGGATATAAATAATAAAGATATTAATGGCATTACTCCTTATATGATAAGGAAAAATTAATTGATTTAATAGATAGAAAGGATAAAGATGATAACATTTAATGAAATTAATATTGAATTAACAAATAGATGTAATAAAAATTGTGTTCCTTGTGGACGTAGAAAACTTGAAAAATTATTTCCTGAACGTAAATATGAAGAAGACATGGATTTTGAATTGTTAAAAAAAATTCATGCTGAATTACCCGATGGTATGGTTATTCAATTTCACAATAATGGTGAACCATTATTATATCCTCAATTAAGTAAAGCTATAGATTTATTTACAACTGAACATATCGTTTGTCTTAATACTAATGGGAAATTGCTAAGGGAAAGATCAAAAGATATTATAGGTAATTTACATACAATGGCAGTTTCGGTTGTAGAAGATGACGAAGAAAGTAATGAGCAATATTTAATTTTAAGACAATTCTTAAAATTAAAAGGAGATAAAAGCCCTTATGTAATAATAAGGATTCTAGGTAAAGTAGATATGGAAAGGTATGTTGAAATAGCAAAACAATATAATTGTCTAATCGCTACGCGAACTCTACATTCGCCTATGGGGTCTTTTAATTATGAAAAATCTGTTACGATCCCAGAAAACGGAATTTGTAGGGATTTTTTATCTAAACCCTGTATTTCTGTTAATGGGGATTTTTCTATATGCGTTAGATTTGATCCATATAAAGAAGGCGTTATAGGTAATGTTCAAACGCAGTCTATAAATGAAATCTGGCATAGCGAGATCAGGATAAAATGGTTAAGAAATCATATTAAGGGGCAAAGAGATAAAATAAATTTATGTTCTAAATGTCATTTTTATGGGTGCCCAACACCATGATACAAATAATAATTTTCAGTAAAGATAGACCATGCCAGTTAGATGCGCTTTTAGACAGCATCAAATGGTTTTATGGAGTTCCTTCTTTTATTAATATTTTGTATTTATATTCTAATGATTTTTATTCCAAAGGTTATAATCAATGTATGGCTGATTATATAATAAACAAAAACATAGAATGGCATTGCCAATTGAACAGTAAAGATGGTTTTAAAGCTCAAATAGAAAATTTAAGTATAAAAAATAATTGCGAATATATAACTTATTTTACCGATGATGATATTATTAAATCTAAATTTCAATATGATGAAATTTTTAAACAATTCGAAAATAATAAAGACATCTTGACTTTATCATTGAGACTTGGCCTTCACGTTAATTTTAATTATGTGAATCAAGAGTATACACCTTCTCCCGTAACAAATTTATGGGAATGGCGTAAATATCCTCCTTTATCTGATTGGGGTTATCCAATGTCAATACAGGGTAATATATTCAGAAGAGAAGATATAATTCCTTGTATCAAAAGAATACATTTTGATTGCCCTAATAATTTTGAGGGTTCTATGTATCATAGTCCTATAAATAAACCTTATATGCTTTGTTATCCTAAATCGAAAGTATTAGGATTACAATTGAATCGCGTGGCCTCTACTTCTACGAATAGAAGTGGGAATATATCCATTGAACATTTGAACAAAGAATATCTTAATGGAAAAAGATTGGATTTTAGAAAATTATGTGATGTTGATTTTAATTCACCGGATATAGAATTAAAGGAGATACAATGGATGTGAGAAAACGTCAATTGGAAGAACTAGACAAACGAAGAAAGCGGATTGTTTATAGAATGAATCAAAAGCCAGAAATAAAATATTATACACAATCTACAAATAATGAAAGTATAAATAATGATAAAGCGGTAATAGATAGTATAAATTTTGTTAATAAAAATAAAATAGAAAGTGGTAATAATCCTTATTTTACTATTTTAATTACAGGGTATAATTCTAAAGAATGGTGCCGACGTTGTTTTGAAAGTGTATGTAGTCAAAATTATAAATATTTTGAAATCATTTATATAGATGCTCAATCTACAGATGGTTCATGGGATATAGCATGTGAATATGCTCGAAAGTTTTCATATTTTACAATATTTAGAAATAATATACGTCAATATCAAGTAGAAAATATATTGCAAGGTGTGAAAATGACCCGTAATAAAACTATTATAGTAAGTGCTGATAGTGATGACTGGTTTCCTGATAATGAAGTGTTATCCCGATTATCTAAATATTATACTGATAATATATGGATGACTTATGGAACTTTTGCAGAATACCCAGGAATGAAATCAAGTTTACATAATTTTGGCCCTTATCCTGAAGGTGTGATAAGAGATAATAATTTTAGAGGTTCTAGATGGCAAGGCAGCCATTTGAGAACATGGCGTAAAGAACTATTTTTAAAAATAAATGAAGATGATTTAAAAGATTTAGACGGTGATTATTTTAAAATGGCAGGTGATATTGCTTTTATGTTTCCTATGCTTGAAATGGCCGGTGAACATGCAAAACATATATTGGAAGTTATGTATGTGTATAATTTAACTAATCCTTTAACTGAAACAAAAGTAAATAGGGATAATGTATATCGAATTGAAAAATTAGTTAGAACGAGAAAAGTTTATCAAAGATTGGTTTCATTATAATGTCTAATCTTTATATACAACAACGTGAAATCTTAAAGAAACGCAGAGAAAGAACGTTAAATAATATGCAAAATATTGTACGGTCTAATATTATTCCTAATGAAAAAAAATATAATCCCGTGATGGAAATAAATATAAAAAAGAAAAAATATTCTCCTATTATGGAAGCGAATATAAAAGAAGAATGCGGCTCTGTTATAGAAATAAATACAAAAAAAGAAGAACAAAATATTAAAAAAAAAGAAATAATAAAACCAACGATCACGTATTTTAATAGAAGAAATAGAATAGATCGTAAGACTGTAGCTCCTAATATAGATACTACGGCTATTTTCTATACTAAAGAAGAATTTTATAAATATTTTGAAAGTAAAAAAATAAATTATAACACTATTATGAATGGGGCCATAGTTACAATAGAAAAAAATAAGCCCTATATTAATTTAATGTTGGCGGTTCAAGGACGTAAAAATAATTTTGAAACCTGTATAAGATATTTAAAATATGCAATTAAAGAATGTGTTTACAAAGTAGAGAATGAATATGATCGTCTTATAAAGATAACCGTTCTTGAAAATGATATAGTCCCTAAATATCAGCAATTTTGTAAAAATAATAATTATGACTATGTTTTTTTGCCTATGAGTTTGTCGCAATCAAAAAATAAGTTTGCCAAGTCTTTGTTATGGAATCTAGGTTTTATATTTGCAAATTCTTCACCGTGGTATTGCCTACATGATATAGATATTATTATGGAATCTAATTTTTTTGAACTCATCACAACTAATTATATAAATACTAATAAATTATGGATACAACCATATAACGATAAAGTGGTGAAACGATTTGAAATCAAAGAAACTATAAATATTATAAAGACGAATAAATATCTTGAATTAGATAAAATTCCTTGTAAAAATCCATTACCAGGAAGCGTTGGGGGAAGTATATTTGTTAAAAGGAAGGCATTTCTTGATGTCGGTGGTTTTGATCCTGAATTATATAGTGGTTATGCTCCAGAAGACGCTATGTTTTGGGCTAAATTGGAATGTTCGTGGGGGATTAGTCATAGTGGTAGTAATACTCATTTAGGTGGTGCTTGTTATGCGGATAATCCTTCAATTACCTTATATCATTTAGATCATCCGTTTGTTTTAAATCCAGAACAACGCCGGTATATGGGTATTTATAATGCTTTTGTGGCCATGAATCATACAGAAAAAATAGAATATATGAAATTAAAAAGAAATATACTTATTCAGTATATAAAGGAATAAAAATGTCGCCTGTAAAAATATCATTTAAAGATCAGGCTTTTGCAGATGAAAAAGGAATCGTTGAAAGAAACACGCCTTATATTAATTGGGATCGTAATTGTGAAAATAAAAAATTGTGTGTTTATACTGATACTAAACTTTTTGAACCTTTAATAGCTAAATTTAATATCGCGTGGCTTTTAGAACCTATGGCGGTGAGAACTGACACGTATGAATATATTTTAAGAAATCCCAATAAGTTTGATTTAATATTAACATATACCAGAGAATTTTATGAGAATCCTATATTAAAAAACAAAATTAGATATTATCAGTTTGGAGGTTGTTGGGTTAAACCAGAGGATTCGAAAATATATGATAAAACAAAAGATACGTCTATTATTGCGAGTTGGAAAAAGATGACAGAAGGCCATAAATTAAGGCATGAGACCATAGGTAAATTTAAAGGTATGATTGATGTCTATGGAAATGGTTATAAGTTTATTCAGAATAAATTAGAAGGGCATAAAGATTATAGATATAGTATTATTATCGAAAATATAAGACAAGACTTTTGGTTTACGGAGAAAATTATAGATGCGTTTGCGTGTGGGAGCATACCTATTTATTGGGGATGTCCAAGTATAGGCAATTTTTTTAATATAGATGGAATTATTACGTTTAATGATTTACAAAAACTTGAATGTATATTGCAAAAAAATGTTTCTGAACGTGATTATAATAACAGAATGAAAGCGATTATAGAAAATTTTAATAAAGTCGAAGACTACCGATGGTGTGAAAAATCTATTTATGAGGCTATAAAGGAATTTTTATGATCCATTTTGTTACGTTTGCAGATAATAAGATGATAAAAACAAGAGATAGATTAGTTGAAGAGGCTAAAAATTCTGGGTTCTTTAATGAATACCATGTATTTGATGAAAAAAATTTACCGCAAGAAATGGTTGCATATTGTCAAGGAAGACATAGCTACGGTAATTATATATGGAAATCATTCGTAGTTGATCAAGTATTAAATAAAATAGAAGAAAATGATATTTTAATATGGGTTGATGCGGGATGCGTAATACAAAAAGAAGGCAAATGGAGATTTGACGAATATATTGATATGGTGAATAAAAGTGAATATGCGAATGTTAGTTTTGAATTATGCGATACCTATTGTTTTGAAAAAAGATATACTAAAGCAGATATATTCGATCATTTTAATGCAGAAGATTTAATAGAAGGAATACAGTTAAATACAACCTCGTTTTTATTGAGAAATACAGAATATACAAGAAAGATTGTATCACTATGGAAAGATACAACCTTAAATCATTTATATTTATCTGAAGGTAACGATTCTGTAAGACTTTTTGTTAAAACTCATAAAGATTTTTATGACAATAGACAGGACCAATCTATATTTTCGATAATAAGAAGAAAATATGGAACCACAATTATTCCTCATCCTATTAAAGGTTTAAAAATTATCAATGATGAAGGTAGGTATATTGTTCCAGACCCATTTTTTAGTGAATTAGAGACTAATACGTGTGAGTATAATAGCGAACTAGGAAGTAATAAGATATATCCTATAGTTGCAAAAAGATTGAGATATTAAAGACTATATGATTATAATGTTATTAATTGATTTAAAGCGATTAATTAAGGGCTGTGGAGGCTTTAAACCATGAGTGCAGAACATATTGAGTATTTGATTCATAAGACAGTATACGAGTTATTAGATAAAGATAAGCATGTAAAAGATTATGATGACACTTATACGGATACGATTGCAGAAATAATAGAAAAAATGATTATAATTAATACTAGGCAATGGTATCTAGAAGACCAAATGGGTATTGCAAAAACAAAAGAAGAAATATGTGCACTAAAAAAGAAAATGGATATAATGTTTAAAGTTAAAAGGCCCGCTTTGATTAATGCTTTAGATAAGATGATATATCAAGTATTAAAAGGTAAAATAGAATATTCATCGGAAGATTTAAAATTATATAAAAAGGAATAATATGGCATCTTATGGTATTTGGAGACACGAATCGAGTCTAGGAAATTCCGCAGAACAAATAGTTAATTTGTGCCACTTTATCAAACAAATGAATGATAAAGACCCTATTATTTATGTTGAATCTGATTTTCAAAAATATTTTGCTATGTGTATAGAAGAAATCATACCGGAAAATATTCGGTATTATTCTAAAGAAATTGAAATGGATAGGCTTAATGAAAATGTGATGAAATATTATGGCCTGTTAAAAGATATTTATATGCCTGATGTGTATTTCAGAGACTTGCCTTATTATTATCCTTCGGTATGGGAAAATTTAAGTATGAATAAATGTTTATTGAAATTTCCATATAAATATTATGAACACAAATTTGATCATTTATTGCCTAAAGACGCTATTGTAATTCAATTCAGACAGGCTAAAACATATTGGCATCGTATTGATGGGGATAATATGGAACCTAGAAGGTTTGTTGATCCTCTGATGTTTGGTAAAGTTGCTTTACATTATGCTAATAAAGGATTTAAAGTTGTAAAAATAGGCGATCCCAGACAAATGTTGTTTCCTAGCCATCCTAATATCATAGATTTCGGTTGTTTTCAACATCAAAATAAAACCATTCTTGATGATCTATATTTAATAGACAATTGCAAAGTCTTTTTATCCTGTGATAGCGGAGTCTGGCCTATGGCTGGCGGTATGAAGAAGAAATTGGTTTTATCTAATGTGGCGTGTGTATTTAATGGAGAAATGAAACTTTATAAAGAATGTATTGTAAAATGGATGGTTCCAGAAATTACTAGAGTTATTTATAAAGATATTATTAATGGGCAATATATGGATAATAGTTTTGAACAATTAATTCAAAATGTGGATTCATTATTATAAAAATTAAAAAAGAATTGACGATAGATCAAATAGTAAATATCCCACGACTAAAGTCGTTGGTTTCCTTTCCACGAAAGATCATGAAGGTGGAATTATTTTATGACATCAGAAGAGTTAGTACAATCTTCTTGTGATATTATTGGTAAATTGGAGCAAAATAACAATGAGATTATACAATGTGTTAAATACATTATAGATTTAAAACCTCATAATATATTAGAAATAGGCACTCGTAAAGGCGGTACATTTCATATTTGGTGTAGTTTGGCTACGGGAAAGCGAATATCTGTGGATTTATGTGAAGAGATGAGTCTTGAAGAAGTTGTGGAACGTAATAAAAAGATCAATGAACGTTTTGATCGTGTTTATTTTATTCAAGGTAATTCACATGACGGCCATATACTTAATAGAGTTAAAAAAGTTTTGAAAGGGGAACTATTAGATTTTCTTTTTATTGATGGTGAACATATTAATGATGGCCCAGAAAAAGATTATCAAATGTATAGCCCCTTAGTTAGAGCTGGAGGTATTATAGGATTTCACGATATTGGTGAAATGACCAATAATGGATGGGGTGGACATCCTTATGATGATTGGCAACGAATAAAAAAACAATATGCAAGCGATAAAATTATAGAAATTATTGAACAGTATGATTATAAAGGAATAGGATTGATTAAATTATGAATATTCATGTGTTTACAGAAATTATAAATTGTGGTAAGATTGGTGCTATTACTATTAAGTCTTATTTAAAAAATAATAAAACAATACTACATATCTATGGAACAGAAGAAGATTATAATACTATATTTCTAACTAATCCTAAAATTATACCTCATATAGTTAATGATCAATATATTCTTGATGGTTATAAGAATAATCATCAGGGATTGCCTAGATTATGGACTAAAATTTTAATGGAATTACCTAGTAATGCTTATTTTATTCATTTTGATAGCGATGTATTATTTCGAGCACCTATTGTTGATGAATTAATTAAAAAAACTGCTGATTATGATCTCATAGGATGCCGTAGAAACCAAAAGAAAGGCCCTACGACGCTCGCTACGGCCTTATTCGGGTTTAATAAGACATTTCTTGGTAATTGGAATCAAAATCAATTAGAGGGTATGTGTGTTACCACAGACCCATTAGGAATGCCTTGTTTAGACCATTTAGACCCTATTTCGTATGATATTCTGCGTAATGGAGGTAGGCCCTATTTTTTCGATTTTAATGAAGTCGGGGCTGTTAATGAGAATTATAGCCGTGAAAATTGTTTGGCTTACTTAAATCGTGAAATAGATGTGGGGACAAAGTTTGTTCATTTTGCTGCCGTAGGTTCTGGTATGGACGTATATTTAAACCGAGTTAAATTAGAAGAAGGATATGCTACTTATGCTAAAAAACGATATGCTCTTTTTTGTAAATTATTCTATAATGAAGATTTAGGAATTGATTTATCCGAATTTAAAAACGTTCTTGAAAATAAAGAATTATTTTTAAAGGAAATTCAATAGTGGATTATAGTATTGTTTGTGATAATTGTTGGGGTTGGGGTATATATGAAAAATTACAAAAACAATATAATTCTCCATTTGTAGCGGTGTTTATAGAAACACCTGACTATTTAAAACTACTTAAAAATTTTGATTATTATATAAATAAAGAAATAGAAGTTATTAGTGATAGTAAAATTTTTTTAGGTGATATAGCGATATTAATAGCACATCCGCATCAAAAAGCCACGCAAGAACAGATTAAAGAAACATGGAATAGACGTAGAGATAGATTGCAAGCTAAAATTTTATTTAAAATGGGGGATTTATATAATATAAAGGGAGAGAAAATAATACATGATAATTTTGGCGATATGATAAAAGAATTTCACGAATTATGTTTGCCATATAAAATTAGTTTTACTTATAAGAAATATGAATATAAAAATAATTTTCAAATAATGGAACAACATGCTTTTGATGCACGTAAATTAGGACATGATTATAATCTTTATTTTAATATGGAAAATATTCTAAATGAAACTTCAATTTAAAGATGTCATTGGAAAACATAAAAATATACCCGCTGTGATTTGTGGGCATGGACCTTCTTTAAATTTTTATAAAAAAAAGTTTGTAGATTTACAGAATCAGGGATGGATTAGATACGATTGTAATGATTGGTTTAATTTTATGTCTATACCGCCTACTTATTGGCTCTTTGCAAGCACAGTAGATACGATTAAATCACAGCAGGATAAAATAACTGCATATAATTCCACGATTTTATACGCAGATAGCGTGGATTTAATGGATAGAGATAAAGTTGATAATATTTTAGTTAATACATTTTATTTACCTTATGACCAACGTCATTTTAAAGGTATGCCTTGTGGTGAAAATATTATAGGATGTTGTAAACATATTATCCCTAATCGTCTGACCATTCAAGAAGAATTGGCTAAATATTCTAAAACTGATATTTTATATGGTGGTTATAATGCAGGTTGCCACATGATAGCATTTGCATTAGTAATGGGGTGTAATCCTATTTATGTAGCAGGTATTGAATTAGATTATAAATTTGGTTATGCAAGCACAATAGTACGACCTACGGGGTATGATTTATGTAGAGAAGGATGTTTAGAAGATTTTAAAAAATTTAATATGATTGCTACTGCTTTGGGTTCAAAGATATATCAATTAAATCCTAATTCTACATATAATGAATTTGAATTTATTAAATTATAAAAGGAGTAGTATATGAATGCATATAACAGAGATAACCAACCAAAGTATAGAAAAGATGTAGATTCTTTAAAAATCTCTATTTTGCTTTATATGTTAAAGAAAGGAAAAGCAACAATGGATAATATCTACACAGACCTTAAATGTGAAGATATAACTATGTATGTTGCTATTCACGAATTAATTAAAGAAAATAGAATATCTGGTGAAAGCCTTTATGAATCAGATAAACAAGATCATAGAGATTTCATATATAAAGTTAAATTATAAACGAAAGGATATTTATGAAAAAAAGCATCCTTGTTACCGGTGGTAATGGTTTACTCGCAAGTAATCTAAAAAATATAATGCCAGATGCAAAATATGTAGATATTGATAGTTATAATTTATGTTTTCAACGTGATGTGGAAAGAATATTTTATCACGATCATTTTCATACGGTTGTTCATTTAGCCGCAAGAGTAGGAGGCATAAAAGATAACATGGAAAAACCAGTGCAATTTTTAGAAGATAATATTTTAATGAATACCAATGTATTGCAAACGGCTTATGAATGCGGGGTTCAAAGATTTATTGGTATGGCTTCTACGTGTATATTTCCAGATAATAGTCTTAATCCAGATTTTAAATATCCTTTGGTGGAGGAAAATTTAATTGAAGGAATGCCGGAAAAAACAAACATATATTATGCCTATGCAAAACGTTGTATGGCAATGCAAATAAATGCTTATAATGAACAATATAAAACAAAATATTGCTATTTGATTCCTGGTAATATGATAGGTATGGGCGACCATAGTAAGGGAAATAAAATGCACTTTGCTACAGCTCTTATCTATAAAATCGTACAGGCACAAAAAGAAGGCAAAAAAGAGATACGGCTATTCGGCACAGGAAAACCATTAAGACAGTTTGTAGATGCTATGGACGTGGCTAAAGTAATAAAAATAATGATAGATAGAGATATTATGAACAACTTTAATGTAGTTCCAAATGAAAATTTATCTATTAACGAAATCGCGTTAAAAGCGTTAAAAGTTTGTGGTGCCGAAGATTTTAATATAATTTATGAGACAGGGCCAGATGGTATATATAGAAAAGACGCGAGTAATGAAAAACTTAAAAAATTTATTCCTGATTTTAAATTTACGCCTTTAGAAGAGAGTATAAAAAAAGTTTATGAATGGATAAAAAATAATGGCTGAAATAATAAGACAAGAAACTAAAATTTTTAGAGATTTAGAAACCGGTATTATTTTAAATATACAAGGCGAAATAGCAATAAAATTAACAACAGAAGAAAATAATAATTTGATGAAAGCCGTTAATAAATGGAAAAAATTAGATGAAGAAGAAAGTCGCTCATTATAAATTTACTGGTGTTTGCCATGCGCCGGATCAATTAGTAAAATGTATTAATAAATATAGCGATAGATTTGAAGCCATATTAGTTACTTGTTTACAGGGTTCTGTAGAAACAGATATACATGAATTAATTCCTATTCAACATATTATTGATTTTAGTAATTTTGACATTGTTCATTTTCATAATAAATATACCCCAACAAATAAACCCGCTTTAATTCAATATCATAGTCCTTCAAATTATGTCGATTTAGATTTTAAAGGATTTAAAACCGTAATAGCTCAATATCAGGCTACGTTATGTGATTATAATGACTGTATGGTTGTTAGGAATATTATTGATTTTGAATCCAAAGAATATAATCAGATTTATGAAGATAATGAAAAAATAAGAATAGGTTTTGCTCCTACGACAAAATTAGAGAGAGGCGATAGGACAAATGTAAGTAAAGGTTATATTGAAACCGAAGAAATATTACAAAAGATTTGTAGTAAATATAAGAATGTAGAATATGATTTAATGTATGAAATTCCATTTGATGAATGTATTCGTAGAAAATCAAGATGTGATATAATTATAGATGAATGTGTAACAAAAAGTTATCATAGAAATGCGTTAGAAGGTTTGGCTTTAGGTAAATTAACAATTTGTTCTTTAGGGTCAGACGTAAAAGATATTTTTAAAAAGATCAGCGGAAGTAGTTATGTTCCTTTGGTTAGTTTATGGATTGAAGAATTAACGTATGGATTGGAAAAGATAATTAATAATGGAATTGATTATATTAAAGAACAGGGTAAACATAATAGGATTTGGATGGAAAAATACTGGCATCCTAAACAAATTGTTAATGAATTTGAATCTATATATATGCAGTTATTGAATATTAAATAAGGAGAAAAAATGAAGAAGAAAGTTAATCTAAATAATATATGTAATAAATCAGGAGAAAAAATAAAATATTGTTTTGAATGTAAAAAATGTATTTATAAGAATATAAGTAAAAGAGATAGAATATTAGTTAAAAAATTACAAAGTGATTGTGATGTTCAATATTAAAGGAAAATTATATGCCTCCGTATCCAGCAATACATGAGTGCCCTAACAAAACTTGGCGTATAGGCAAAGGTAAATGCAGGTTTAAATCAAAACAGGCCGCTATTGCGGCTTTTGAACAATGGATTAAATCAAAACAACAATGTGATTTTGAAATTTTCATGGAAACAAAAGAAGGAGAATCTTACAAAGATAAAGAAATGATTTCATGTATAAATTGTGGAAAATTAATTTTATATTGTAATATACCAGAAATTGCTATGGGGGCTATTAAATGTCCGTATTGCAATAAAATTATAAATCAAGAAGGATTTTAAATGACGCATCAAGAATACGCGCTTAAAAATAAAAAAAGATTGATTGATTTTTTAATCGCAAAAGATATAGAAAAAATACATTTTATAGGAATAGACAGGTCTTTAACGGCGACAGGATTTGCTGTTGTGAATGCGGGAAAATGTATAAAATCATTTGAAATAGGATCAAAGGAATATGGAGATAATAGACTGTATGATATAGGTAAACAATATATTGTAAATATAATGTCTTATTCAAATAATTTTGTATGTATGGAAAATTATGCTTATGGTATTAGTAATAGCCAATCATTAACCGGGTTAGGTGAACTTGGGGGAGTTTGTAAGGTTTTTTTTCGTATGAAAAATATAGATTATTTGTCTGTTGCTCCTACTTTGTTAAAGAAATATGTTTCTGGGTCTGGTATATCAAGTAAAACACAAATGATGATGTTTGTGTTGAAAAAATTTAAGATAGAACCTGTTTCGGATAATACCGCTGACGCTATTGGGTTAGCTTATTTAATTTATAATACTATTAGATATGCCAAAGGCAATAAAAACTATACGCAAAAAGAGATCGAATGTTTTGATTCATTTTTATCATGTGAACCAAAGAAGAAAAATATAAAGAAAAGATTGTTGCAAAATGAATTAGACTTGATAGATGGCTAGAAGAAAAATGATAAAATCACTATGGAATGTCGATCCTTGTGATTTAACAGAGAAAAATATAGTTTATTTATTACAACATCCAATAGTAAGCGCGGTTATTAATAAAACCGTAAAAAGTTTATATTTTCGTTATAAAGATTATTTTAAAGTAGATGAATTAAAATGCGCGGCTCGTGAAGGGGCATGGAAAGCTATTAAAACGCATGATCCTGGCCGTGGTGAACTTATACAACACATGAGTTATGTATGCCGCGCTTATGTGAACAGATATATAGAGACTGGGTTAAGACGTAATAAATACGAACAGAATTTTGGCGATAACGTATATTATGTTTATAATAATAGCGATGAAATCAGCGATGAAATTTTAAATTCGATTACTGTAAATAAGATTTTAGATCAAATGAAAAATAAAGACAGGAATTTATTGGAACGGCATTATTTAATGAATTATAAAATAAAGGATTCAATGACGATAAATAGGTTAAAATATAAATTATATAAAAAGAGATTGGAAAAGGCACTTCATCATGCAAGAGAAATTTCAGATAAATAAATCATATATTTTTGTAGATTGTGAATATATTTATACTTGCGCTGTGCATGAAGGTAAAATACCTAATTACAAATTTATTTTAGATATACTTAATAAAGATCATCCTGCTTCAACAAAAATAGCTTATTTTGTCGGAGCAATGAGTCATAAAAAAGGTATTGCTGATTATTTGATTAAAATTGGTTTTGAATATGTAAATGTATTGAATTTTATTAATGCTTCAAAAACTCAAATTATAAGTTCGGCAATGTCTGTGGATGTGGCTAAATTATTATTTGCGATAACGTGTGAAAAATTTATTTTTATAAGCGGAGATGATTATATGCTTAATATCATAGATTTTTTAAATGAAAAAACAGATAAAATATGCGTATATTATTTCCCTTTAATATTTAACAACGGATTAATTAATAAATGTCTTTTAACAAGATTGCCTGATTCATGTTTTATGTATTCAAAATAATTCAGGTAGAAAAAGACTAGTGCGTGCTCCCACGATTCGTAGAATTTTTATTGATAATAAAATAAGATTTTTATTATCAATAAATAAAAATCTTACAGAACGGGATATTGGGGTCATATTAGGTGTTAAAGGTATTGTAAGAGAATATTTTTATTATACTGCCTTAGTTAATTCTATTAAAAAATATAAACCATTGAATCCAAAATTTAATATACCGTTAAGTCGTAATAGATTCACAAAAAAAAATAAAAAGATACGGAAACCATGTTATATATATAAAGATGAAAAAAACGATGCTACAAATAGACTAAAGAAAAAATTATGTTATATATTGACCCGTGAAAATCAAATGAAACCATATAAGGATATAGAATTAAAACAAATGCCGACATTACACCACACAAATATAATATATTTAAGAAATATTACTAATATTCCCTGTACGCGGCAAAGAAAAAGAATTTATTTTCTTAGGGGTCGGATGATTTGGAAATCAAATAAAAAGCATGTAATTTGTAAGAAAAAAATAAAACTATTTTAGATCATATTTAACATTTTCGATATATCTACAGATGATTTAAATTTAAGCCTATATCCTTTTTTGCTTTTTTTAACTAAAAACGTGCCAATGTCTTCGAGTTCTAAATTTTCTTTATTTAATATATTTTTTCGTATAATACGTAAAAAATGTTCAATAAGTTCTAATGAAGTAGAAAGATCAGGAATCCCTGTGTGGTCATCTAATAACTGTTGCGCCAGTTTTTTATTTATTTCATTGCCCATTTAATTCCTTTTTTAATAATAGCACTAAATAAATTATAAGTGTGTTCGGTAGTTAATTGTATTGTATTATTTTTTTCTTTTAATATAATATCGCCCGTTTTAGGATTTAAGTAGGCTATAGGACATTTTTTTTTCCCACAACACAAATGAATAAGACTATAATCTTTACCTATTGTCATAATTTCTCCATTGTTTCGTCAAATTTTTTTTCTGATCGTTTCATTATCTGTTCTATTGATAAATTTAATATAGAATCCATAATAATACAACAAAAATTTAAAACTAATGTGTTAATGAACCATTCTAAAAGAATTTCGAACCCTTTTACATTCATTATAATAGGGCGAGAAAACAAACATACAATCATTGCAAATTTACCGATAAAACAAAATCTACAAAAGAAAAATTTATGCCAGAATTTACTTTTTTTATAAAGTTTGATTTGAAAAGAATCAAATATGTGTTGTCCTATAATATATTCTGTTATCATAGATATACAGATAGTATATATAATTAAAGCCAAAAAATCAAAACTCATTTAATTAAAAATATCCTATTTTAATTCTTCTATTCTGACTACTCCCACGACTAAAGTCGTGGGGTTCTATTTTATTTGGAAACTCAAAATTCATTTTAGCATCATAAATTTGTGCTTTTAATATTTTTGTTTTTCTCATTGCGAGTGTTCCTTCAAAATTTTATTACCGAGTTTTGCACTTTAGCCGGTTGTACGTTGGTCTGATTTTGAAGCCGCGCATTCATTGGACATTGATATTCCGCGCAATCATAATATTTCAATATTTTGCAAATATTGTTTTTTGTTAATTCTGGACAAAATTTTCGTAAGTCTTTAAAATTTACTTCCATATTTTTCCTTTCTTTTGTGCCACTCTTAAAATTATTTCGGTATTACCTTTATATCCTCGCTGATAATATAAGCAACCAACAGGGAAACCAAAAGCGAATCCATGTTGCTGTCCTCCACCCATGTATAATATTTCTTTCAGACCCCCGTACTGTTCTACCATTTGCATTATCTTATTGCTCTTTAATGCTTTAGCGACGGGAACAAAAAGAACGATATTATCCGCAACCATAAAACAATGCTCTAAAAAATTATCGTAAATAGAATATGGTGGGTTAGTCATTATCCAATCAACCTTTTTATTCCACTTAAAAAAATCTATTCCATCCTCTATTTCACAACGATATTTTGGCTGGTTGAATAAATCGAAAAAAACATTTTTACCTGCGGCTGGTTCTAAAATCGTTCCTTTTGGTTTATACCAACCATAAATAAATTTTGCAGTTTCTTTTTTTGTCATCACGCTATCTGATGCAGTAGCAACTCCGCTTTTATTTGCTTTTGTTGGTTTTCCTTTTCTGGCGCAAAAATTCATATTAAAAGTTCCTCAAATTTTATTTCTGCCAACGTATGATAAAGTAAGAAGTTGCGCTTCGCAATTTAGCCTTGCGCCTTACTTTGCTCTGTTGGTTGATGGCCTGCCGTTCCGATATTCGCGGGCGCATGTCCTTGTAAAAATTCCTCAATTGCTTCACGACATTGATTGCATACACTTCTTGCCCTTTCATTGTTCGCGCAATCAAGGGCATTCCTTAATAATTCTCTTCCTCTTCTGCCTGATAATCTTTCATGCTCAAATACTTTTGTTGCTTCTTCGGCTTCTAAATTTGCAGCATCCCAAGCTAAAGACGCAACCGTTAACCTATGGGCTACTTCTCTCTCAGGACATTCAAAAACCAAAGAGTCTAAATATTCTTTTTTTGTCATTCTTCGATTCTCCTGCGCCCGCTCCGTAATTAGGCAGGCTTTCAACCAACTAGTGATATGTTGTCATTCCCTTATTTAACACTTTATCAACAAACGGTTTAAATTTTTCAGATAATTTAAAACCATCTCGAATCAATTGATTAATTACAGCATATCTAATGTATTTTGATCTTGTTCTACATTTAATTTTACTTGCCATAATAAGTGCTTTATCTGCCAATTCAGGTTCAAGATAAATTTTGTAGTTTTTTCTTAATGAATTCGTATCCATATATCTATAAATACAATTATTCAAAACCTTATTGCAAAAAAGATTATAAAAAATTTAATATAAATTCGGATCGTTTAATATAATTTTCATTAGAAATAAAATCATTTAAAGTATCTTTATCAATACTATCATAAGTTTCTATATATTTTTCTAAATTTCTTTTAATATTATCTTTAGGCAATAATATAGGAAATTGGCAATTAGAAAAATAAATATTCATATAATCCATGATTGTTGTTCTTTCAATATTACATAACGGTATTGCTCCGCAGCCTAAAGCGTTAAAAAATCTGGGATTCGGGCTAACTGCCGAATTAACTATTTGTCTGCATTTAATACCACTCATAATAACATTAACTTTGATACCTGTTTCATTTACTAATCTTATTGGATTTATAACAAATTTAGACATCGAATATGATTCTAATTCTTTATGATGAGGAATTAATTTAGGTTCTTGATTAAACATACTTATGTCATAGGATAGCGAACCTTGATCTTGCATTTCAAATAGCGGCATTATACTACCCGCTATATATTTTTTACACTGAATTTCATTTATTTGTTTTAAATAGTCCATACGATTTTTATAAAAAGTACAGATATAACATAAATCTATATTTCTTTCTTCATTTTTTTTGTATAGATACAAATGGTCAAAAGCCAATGGTAAATAAATAAAACCAAGTTTTGAAAACGATTCAGCTACGATTTTTTCATTTGTAAATTTTTTATCAAATAAATGTTGGATACTTAAAATAGTTTCAGTGGAATAAGGATCATCTGTATTAATACTAAAAAATCTTATACCTTGTTGTTTTTTTATAAGCATTAAATATGTAGCCGTAATAGTAGTAAGATAACTGGGTTGAATAAAAATTATGATTTTATAATTACCTGTACTGATTTTATAATATAAATTATGATTTAATATTTCAATAGAAGATGAGGAATCATAATAGTATTCAAAATCAATGCCCAAAACTTCAAATGCTTTTTTATAAGCTTCTGCTATTAAAGTAATGCCTATATGAATTGAATTAGATACGAGAAGAATTTTATTATTTTCCATGAAGTTTTCTTTATTTAAGTGATTCTTTAGTTAATCTTTTGATTTCTTTATCAATTAATCTTTCGATTTCTTCATCTCTTGGCCTTGGACTAAAAAGATAAATTTTTGTAGCAATAATACCAATTATTAAAATAATAATTACTGCAATGGTATAAGATGTCATATATTATTCCTTTATGATAGAGTTTTATAACACCAGACAACGGCGGTGTAAATTTACTCCGCTATACTTTTTATTTTCTTGTTATTCCATTGTTCAGTAGTCATAATTATATGATGACCACACGCTCCTTTAACTATTCTCTTATTACAATTAAAGTCAGCACAAATTATACAACTATAACAGGAATTCAATTCACATAAATCCCTAATATTAAGTCCAGGATATTTTATTAAAATATTAATTATTTCTTTATTCATATAGGGTATTAGTGTTTATTAAAGCGCGGCTTTTTTGATTCCTTTTTTTCCCATGAACTAAAAATTGATTGCTTTCTTTTATCTTCATAATCAAACAGGCATTCTTGGCATTTTAAATCAGAACAACAATTTTGCATTATCTTGGTATTTTCGCAACATGACATCATGCGGCCAAGAATTCCAATACCTTTAAAATTTGGTACGAAAAGTCCTTTGTATTTTTTCATTTTTTTATTTTCCTATTTCACAGGGTGAACAGGTAATCGGCAGAGTAAATTTTATTCATTAATAATTATTCTGCCTATTCACGATTTTTAGTTATTTCTTTCCATCTTTAGATTTTTTCGTAATATATGCCTATCGAAATTGCAAATTGATATGCCCCGTCTAGAATTAAAACACATCTTTTTTTTGAACTCTTTGCAATAGCTTGAGCACAGAATTCTTTTAAGTCATTTATATCGTCGCCATTTATACAATGACCATCGGTATTGTCGAATTCAACGTTACCTACAAAATTTAATATCTTTTTATCATAAGTACCGGCTACTGGAATTAAATGAGGGGCTTTTCTAATCATATCGAAACTGATTTTATCTATTTCTTTTTTATGAATAAAATTTGAATCTTCGGATAAATAAATATCTAATGCACAATTAAGGCAAAATTGTTCCCCATTTACTATAGTATAATAATCTTCCCATGTATAATTTTCTATATGTAATTTTCCACAGTTATTACAATAGAAATAACCTTCACATACAATACCGGATGAATTATGGTGTCCTTCACATAAAGCTATTTCACCTTTTGGATAATTAGAAAATACATCATAATATTCTTGCCATATCAAAGCTTTTTTATTGCAATAATCACAACTATTTTTTTCATGTATATTTTGTTTGTTTTTATAATTCTTTTCAGCCACTGTATTAAGTCTGCTAATGTCTGGTAGTGCCCACATATTTAAACTCCTTTATTTAATTGTTTTATACTAATAAATACAAATAAATTAATTCTTATTGCAAATATTAATTAAATATAATTCTAAATTATCTAATTGTTTCCATTGATCAGGATGATTCATAGATTGCCAGCATGACCAGCATATATTTCCTAATGATGTTTGCGTGAATATCGAAGCGGAATATTCATTATAACAGATAGGACACGAAATGTTTTTAAATAAACTTATGATAAATAGTTCTTCTTCTATATTCCCAATATTTATACTGGCTTCGTGGATAGGTTTAAACATACCTTGATTTTTTTTATATAAAATTATTTTTGTGTTTGTCGGCGTTATTATAGGCAAATAATAAAAATTTTCAATGGTGTTGCCGTAAATAATTAATTCTTTAAATGATAATTTATTCATAGTTATTAATGTTTAACTTGTGAACAAATGACTATTAAATCCAATAGAATTAAAAAAGATATAAGAAATAGCCAACCAAACGAAATCTTTGGTTTTTTAATGTTTTTGTCTTCTATTTTTATTATAGCTTGTTCGCATATTGTTTTAATCAGTTCTTTCGCTTCCATACGTTCAGATATATTAATAATAAAATCTAAATTACAGTTAATTAAACCATTGTAGTAAAAAAAATCATATTTACTTATGTTTAATGCTCTTGTGCTGATATAAATTTTTCCTTCGGCATTTATGATTTTATTGTTTTCGTCTAACTTTAAATAAGTTATTTTTACTTGATCTAATTTTATTCTTTCATCATTAAATTTATTATTTTTTATTAGAATAAAATTATTTGATTCATTATTGCAAATATAGAAATCATTATCTTGTTTTTCTAACTTTTTTAATGCTTGTTTGTATTCATTTATTTCTTTGATTTTCATAATTAATTACTTTCAAATTTATTGTTAATGAAATAAAAATATATGTATATATTGTGTTATTTTTAAAATAAATTTATCAATTTTCACAAATAGAAATATTAAAAGTAATACAGGTAAAGCTAAAGTTATTTGAATTGTTATTATTTTTATTTCTTCTATTATTTTTTTATCCATTTTTTCTTTCTTTGTATTTATTATTCCTATCTAAAATATAAGATGATACCGCTCGTCTTTTAATATACTATAAAAACGCCCTATGAACTGAAATCTATCTGCATGATCTTTAAGATATGTTTTAAGCTCAACCTCATCCTTGAAAAATACATGGGTGAAGTTACACCCTCTCTGAATTTTATCGTAGACTTCTTTTGGGATACCCAGTATACACTTCATAAAGGAGGATGTTCTGCCTGCGTCTTGGTTGTAACAGACATGACAGTTATGACAAGAGGGTGTGCTCACCACAACGTTCTCATTATCTTGAACCACGAGTTCCATAACGCTTCCATGTTTACATCTTATTGTACCGCCAACACTCATTTAAACCCCCAATACTTTTGTAATTTTACTTATTATTTTTTTATCTTTTGCTTCCTTATATCTTCTAAAATTTGTTTCCTTTCCTTCTCTACTTTATTCAGGTCAATCTTGAAATATTCAGCAAGAATCTGTTCTATGGCCTTATGTATCGGAAACAATAACGCCTCACCCTCCTCATCATCGCTATATTCTGCAATTATATACTTGGTTTCATTCTGCAACCAATCAAGAAACGCTCCGATTTTTTGAGACTCCTCAGAAACCTTTTCTAGCTTTTCACATTCAGGATATTTATTCATTAATTATTCCTTTCAAAATTTATTAAAATGATTAATTATTTTTACCATAATGAGATTTATAAATATCAATTATCTTTTCTTTTAGATGTTGAATATTATCCATTTTCATTGATTCTATGTTTTCGCTTGAGTGATCGCAAGCTATTATATTCAGTTCTTTTATTTTATCTTTAGATAAAAATGGCATGATTTCATCTTCACCTATTTTTACGCTAATTACATCAGCCATTCCATCATCTTCTATATATCCAACCTTAATTGGTAATTCAAGATTTATTTCAAATTCTTTATTTCTAAACATAAATTACCTCCATAAATTATTAGATTGTGTAAATATATTTTAACATTTCATCTCATTTTTTAACGCTTTTTGGCAATCCTTTGGTAAGTCTTTAAATTTAATACATTTACCAAGATGCTTTCCACGTTGCCCGCAAGTATGCTGATAAACTCCTTTATTAGGGCTTAACGGGGATTCATTCATGGCGATCATAGTATATAATTTTACCCCATTGCCAACAATACGGTCAACTTCATTCAATACGACTGTATATCTATCAATAGCAAAATCTGGATTATCATGGATGCTTAAAATCTTACCTGTATTCATACTTTCTCCTGTAAAAGTTTAATTAATTCTTCCAAAATAAACTGGGCCTTATACGGCATCTCGGATTCTGTTCTCATAGCTTTGTCATTAATAATCAAAATAACATACCTTGAAATTTCCTTAACTGCATTAATTAATTCAGGATACCTTTCTTCTTTTTTCACGATAATCCCCCTTACATAATATGCTTTTGAAAAAACGACTTTGGATTCGTCTCTTGCACTGACTCGATCTTAACTGCAATAGCCATCGAACAACTAAAATAGTATGTATTACTATTTTTACTAACGCAATCTTGATACCATGTACGGGCTATTTTCTTAGCCCTTTTCTTGGCAGATATAATATCTTTCTCTTTCACTACTACCCGATGAGTGTATTCCTGTTCGCCATTACGTTCTTCTAACACAATTTCAAAGTATTTCATTTTATCTCCTTTATTTAAGTGTTTAATTTACCGCTTTCCAGCCACTAGGATTGAACTTACCAATTTTTTAATGGTATTACCTTATCTGGTATATAAATAATAAGGAATTTATTCATTTTATTTTCTCCTAAAACCTAAAGGTTTTCAATGATTTCCGATATATCAAATAAAATTGTTTTGTATGTCCATATTTAAAACCATGAACAAATAAATAATAATGAACGATTTCGTGTATAAACTTCTTATATAATAACTTATTATTTTTGCTTAATTCTTTTGTCATAATTATTTTAGGTTTTCGATATGGATAAAATAATCCATAGGCATTTTTTAATATAGTCTTTGAAAAATAAATACATATATTTTTAAGCTTATTACCAAAACAATATTTATTTATTTGATCAAAGATTATTTTTAATTCTTTGTTCATTTAATTGCATCCAAGATAACATCTAATGGTTCATTATCTTTTTTAATTATTTTTGATATTACGTTATCGGATTCAAAAGAAAGACAATGGTTTAAAACGTATTCGAGATACTCTTTATCTGTTAAATTCCCGTTTACCCATTGTTTTGTCCTGTATTTTAAATCTCTTGTATCCATTTTTCTTCTCCTTATAATAATATCTACTTAAAAATTTTATATTAACCAACAACGTTTATAAACAGGTAATTGTTTTAATGTCACTCTTTATTTATTATACGGTGTTTTCTTTTTACAAGCTGCAAGTCGTACCGAAAGGCGCAATAGAATTATTATTGCATACCCAAAGTACCGAATATTCCGGTTGTTCGCTTGGAAATTTTCCTTGTAAATCAGTCATATAGATCAAACATTTTGGCGGGTGTTCATTGCAGTATTCAAATACGGGGTTAAAATCAGTACCACCACCGCCAATAGTTTCTAATTTTATATCGTCGCCGGTTTTAAATGTTTGTATATTTTGAATTTTAGCATCGCAATATATTACAGTTAATTCCGTACTGTATTGATTTAATATTCCATTTAATTCGGAAGAAAATTCATTTAATTGTTTTTTGTTTATACTTCCACTTGTGTCTATTGCTACGGTAATATTTTCTAAATTGTCGCTTTGTATTCCTGGTAAAATCACACCTAAATGTGCATAGCGTTTATTTGGTTTTTGCCACGAAAAATCATTTTTGGCGTTGTGTTCTATGAATTGCCTTAATATTTCAAACCAAGGTAATTTAGGATTAATGATTTCATCGGCCAATCTTTTCAAACTATTTGGTAATTTTCCTTGTGCTAACGCTGTTTGCGCGGCCTGTTTTAATGCTACTTTCCATTGTCCTTGTATTTCCTCTTTATTCCCTACTGCATCCTGGCATTGCCCTATATTCCAATTTCCTTTTCTTTTATTATTGCCTTGCCCTTTATCATCTTCATCTGGTAATAAATTATAAATTTCATCAGCACTTTTATTTTCGTATGACTTTTCATATAGACAATCTTTAGGTAATTCAAATTTTTCATTTATTAAAACAGAATTAACGCAAAAATCTCCTGCCATATTCCATTTTTTATTATCACGTTCACCACGCCTTGTAATATGGCATAAAGCACAATGTAACACTTCGTGGACTAAAACGCCTTTCAATTCACCATAGGAAAGTTTATCAATAAAGTCCGGTTCATATATAATGCTTTCTCCATTTGTTGCCATTGTTCCTATACCTTTTTGTTCAATCATAGGTAGCTTTAAAATAAGCGAACCAAAAAAGGGGTTTTCAATAACTAAACTAATTCTAGCTTTTTGTATTTTTGTTTGTATGTCCATAATTCATGTTCCCAAATTCAATGTTCCCAATTATCCAATATATCCTTTCATTTTTTCTAATATTACGCTTGCATTTTGCGCCGTATCGTCTCTTATGTCTTTATTATTACGTAATGTTTCAGGATCAATAGCTAAGTTATTTAAAGCGTCTTTTGCTAATTGTTCAAGTTTTACATCGCCGGTTATATTTAATTTAGGCAAAAGTTTGCATAAATCTTTTAAATTCTCAATTAAACTATCTCTAAAAATAGAATCTTTTATTGATAATTTTTCTTTTATATGATTAATTGCGGTATATAAACGGTTCCATAGGTCTTTATTAGCATTTTCAATAGCTATTTTTGATTTTTCTTCTATACTTTGTTTAATTATAGCTGTTTCATAATCACTTAATTGTACTCTAAAATCATTTGAATCCGGCAATGGCATAATATCAGTATTAAAAGAGAATAAATTAATTACATGATTTTTTTCTGGATAATCGCTGGCGTTAAACATACTATTTAATTTAATTTTACTTTCTTCAACAAATGATTCATAATTATCTAAAAATTTAGCTACAACGACTTCAAATTTATCTTTAAAAGATTTTATTTTCGTTGTATATTCAAAGAAATTGCTTGCCGGTAATATTCGCGCCCCTTCATCCATCCAAGGGAGAGTGTTTTCATAATGAAATACCCTAGCCTGGTTTACAATTTTTTGTATGTTTTCAAGGTTTTCTTTTGCGATTAATTGTTTATTATAACGCCCTGCGTTGTTATCGGCGTTATGTAAATCATTAGTTTCTTTTGTTATTTTTTTGTCATATTTTCTGGCGCACCATTGAGAAATAGATAGATTTATTAACATTGCTTTTTCATTCAACATTTTGTCCCCCTAGTTTTTTAAATATTAATTCGGCAATTTCCTCTTTTGTATAATTGATAAATCCCATTTTTTTTAATACGTTAATTTTATTTATTAATTCAGATTCATATTTTAACATTTCGAATCTATGTTTATATGTTAGACAATGCTTAAACAAACTCCATGGATAATTTCTAGATGGTGCGCGTGTAGTGCAACATTTATATGATTGGCTTGGATACCATCTTTTGCCATTATCACATTTACCACTGGCTTTAAATGTATTAAGTAACGGCTTTAATTCATTTATTAAATTCATATTAATACTTCCTTATGATCAGAGGCCCACATAATAAATGTTTTTGTGCTGTTTATTTGGGGACATTTTTTAATACATTCCTTAACTAATAGAACATTAAATTCAATTTTATCTTTTGGAAATCTATTTGCATATATCATTATCCTGTCAAAATTACTTGTGCTGGCGATTGAAGACAAGGCTCCTATAATAGCATATAAACTAGCGATCTTTTCGGGTAATCTTGCGGTGTCTGGATTTAAAAGGATTTCATCACGACTAGGTAATTCATTATAAACTTGTAAAAAACTTATTAATTCTACCGCAGCACCTTCACCTATGAAACCGGTAAATACATCTAGTTCAGCTTGTTTTGTGTTTAAATACCATTGCGCACACATAGATATAGTTCTAGGTGTGCATGTATTTTCCATGCCATTTGCAGGTTTCCAATCGCTCAATAAATTCGGCCTAAATCTGGCAAAAGCTATAATTTCATGCGTTATATTATTATGTAAAGCCCAATCAGTCCAAGATTCAATATCGAATTCAACATTAATTATTAAACATCTATTTTTTAAGGGTTCTAAAATTGAATGCACACTAGCCCTGTCTTGTGCTCTGTTTGTAGCCATTATAAACCGTACATTATCGCTTACTTTGTGTTCTCCAATTTGCCTTGCTAGTATTATCTGCATGATTGCAGATTGAGTTAAGGGTACGGCTTGGCCTAGATCGTCAAAAAAGCATATAGTAGGCTTGTCAGCGTTAATTAAGCGGTTTAAATCACCTATTGGAAGGAATACGGCAGTATTGTTAATTATTGCCGGTAATCCTTTATAATCCGTAGGATCAGCAATAACAGGATGAGACAAAATTATATCATAATCACAAAATTTAGCTAATTGTGCAACAATATCACTTTTGCCTATTCCCGGTTGTCCTGTAATTAATACAGGAACATTATTTTTAACTGCAATTTTCAAGTTTTGAAATAATTTTTTGCTTGTCATGTTTTAACTCTTTTTGTGGTTAAATTGGTATTATTACTTTATTTTAATTCGATTGAAATAACCTCTTGTTCTTCTATTTTTGCGATTTCCTTGATTCTTTTTTCCGGTAGATATTTTTCTGTTTCAGAAAGACTTACTTTAATACATTTTAAAAACGTGTCTTTATCTAGTTCTTTCTGTAACTGTATAGGTGTAATAACTCGAATCTCTCGTATTTTATGTCTTACCCTGCCTATATTCCCTTCGACTTCATTTTTTCCATTAAAATTAATAGCTGTTTTTTCTTGTTTGATAAAATTTGCAGTAGTTTTATTGATATTATCAAATAAACAAATAATATCAATTTTTTCTTTTAAATCAGGAATTTTTTGAAAATCGTTAATTAGAGATTCTAAATATGTCCTGATTTTAATTGTTGTATTTATCGCATTTTTAGTTTCCATTTTTGCTCCTTTATTTTCTATTCTTCCACTATAATATTTAATGCAGAAACCAATGGTGTTATTTGTGTTTTTTTTATTTTTGTGCCGTAAAGATCGGCTTTATAAAGATTGGCTCCACGGAGATTGGCTCCACGGAGATCGGCTTCACGGAGATCGGCTCCATAAAGATTGGCTCCACAAAGATCGGCTCCACGGAGATCGGCTTCACGAAGATCGGCTCCATAAAGATTGGCTCCACAAAGATCGGCTCCACAAAGATCGGCTCCACGGAGATCGGTTTCACGAAGATTGGCTTCACAGAGATCGGCTTCATAAAGATTGGCTTCATAAAGATTGGCTCCACAAAGATTGGCTTTATATGTTGTTTCAATCTCTTTTAAAATCTTACCTGTAATTTTATGTTTAATTTGTACCATTTGTGCTCCTTTTTGGTTAATGTATTTATTAATAAATACAATAAAATTATTTCTTATTGCCAATTTATTTATATTTTTTTAAATTGGTGAAATTCATTTACTCTAATCAATCGTTTTAGTTCCAGACTTATAATTGTTTTGATTGTATTAGCATGATTATAATCATAGGAAATCCATCCTGCACACTCTCCAATAAAATCCATACAATGTTTTTCCCATTTTTTTAGTTTCATTTGTGCTCCTTTATTTTGTTCTAATTAATCTAGTCCATTGCCCGTATTTATTACGATATAAATACAGGTATAAATTCAATCCTAATTTTAATTTTTTAATCATATATAACATCTTTATTCTTCCACTATAATATTTAATGCAGAAACCAATGTTGTTATTTGTGTTTTTTTTATTTTTATGCCGTAAAGATTGGCTTTATAAAGATCGGCTCCACAAAGATCGGCTCCACAAAGATCGGCTCCACAAAGATCGGCTCCACAAAGATTGGCTCCACAAAGATCGGCTACACGGAGATCGGCTTCACGAAGATCGGCTCCATAAAGATTGGCTCCACAAAGATCGGCTTCACGGAGATCGGCCTTATAAAGATTGGCTTCACGGAGATCGGCTCCACAAAGATTGGCTTTATAAAGATTGGCTCCACAAAGATTGGCTTTATATGTTGTTTCAATCTCTTTTAAAATCTTACCTGTAATTTTATGTTTAATTTGTACCATTTGTGCTCCTTTTTGGTTAATGTATTTCTCTGTCAATCAATTCCTTTAAAACACCACCACTATTGATATTTTCTCCTTTCTTTTTAAAAGTGTCTTTAATCTCTTTTTCTATAATTTTTAAACTTTTATTTGTATAACCACCTATTTTTTTTATTTGTTCTCTGATGGTACGGCAACGAGTGAATTTCGAATAATTACCTGATTTTCTTTTTCTTTTCGGTTCGTAGCAATAACATTCCCGCAAATAATCAACAGCATTAGAGCTTAATCTTTTTTCCAGTCGTTCAATGTCTATTTTTTCAATGAGATTATATTCATTTTCAACGGAATTTTCATTTATTTCTAAAAATTCCGTTGATTTTATGTTATTAAACCTGTTCAAAATATTATTTAACTCGTTGTTAATTGATCGGATTAAATAATCATTATAATTTGCCATATATGATAAGGAACATAATTTAACCCGTAGAGAGTTTTTTATCTCATCATATTCCGGCAGTAAAAAAATTTTACGTTGAGCAGTGATCATATCTATAATCCATTGTTTTGATTTTAGAAAATTAGTCGTTAATTGTCTATTTTCTATTTTAGGAATTTTAGGAATTGAAACAATATTAAGCATAATATCTCCTATATTTTAAAAATTGAAATACTGATTAATATTACAATACCAATAAAAAATATTATCGGTGAATTATCTAGATATAAATTCATTTTTTCCTTTCTTATATTAGTTTCCCCTTTTCTTTAACAATTCAGGACAAAAAACCAATAAAAATTGATTTTATATGACCGGAAACAATTCCAGCTGTTCACCATGCTTAATTTGCTCATAATTAACGGCGTTTTTGGCCTGTTTGATCATTTCTTTTTTTCCAGCGTCTCCATAAAAACCCCAGCATGAATCTATCTGATAATTCGACTTCATCATTCAAAAACTTTTCGACTTTTTCAATCAATTTTTTGGTTAATATTTTGCCTCCATAGGCTTTTAAAATGTCTTTTTTTGTTGCAAAGACGATACCTACTTGCCCAGAATCAAATTCTGCATGCCCTTGTGGTAAATGGCCATAAAACGGATTTCCTTTTTTACTGGCTTTCATTGTGATCCCGGAATGATCATATAAAAACAAATTCAGATATACCGGGTTTTCTTTTAAAATAAATTCTTTTAATTGATCCGCTGAAACAAAGTCAGCACAATTGCCTAAATCGTATCTTGAATGGAAACAAACGAATTTGCCTAGTGTTTCCATTTCTTTAATAGGGTTCTCTACGGTTTCATCAAAAAAGATTTTAATTGCATGATTTTTGTAATTAATTGTTTCAATCGCTTTCATTTGTGCTCCTTTTTGGTTTATGAGAGTTTTTCTAAATGTATCTCCATATTTTTGATGTTTTCGCAATCGTAGGAATATTGCGGAAACAATCTATTCAGGCAGTCGTTCATTGATTCGTTTATCAAAATTTTGTTTTGTCCTAAATAAACCAAGCCAAAACGTGTTTTCAGAAAAACTAAAACCATTTTCATAGAAACCTCACATTTTAGGGTTAATAAAATCGACGGAATTAGAAACTTGAGCAAGATAGTAACTTTCCTGCAAAAAAATCGAATTGACTTTTTTAAGGAAAGAAACAATTTTTTGTTTTCCCTTACTGGCAATCAAAAACGATTTATTATGGTCTTTGTATATCTTTCCGCTTTCTGATTGCCACTGACCTTGTACGATACCGGCGCATGTAAAACCACCGAAGGATTCGATTAGCTGTTTTTCGACTAACAACCATGCTGATTTATTTACTGTTTTGCCATTGTTTAATTTCAGTGGTAGATAAAATTTGTATTCTTTCATTTTTTCTCCCTTGCCCTTGCGGGCGGTTTTAGTTTGTCAACTAATTGGTTTTACCTTTTTGTAACTTCATCTTCGTAATTTTTTAATCGTTTTAAATCCTGTCTAACACAGGAAAAAAAGTAATCAATTGATTTTTTATATTGTTCGTCGATAATCCTAAAATTATTATTTCTGTTTTCTTCCATTTTCTTTTCTCCTGTTATTTTTTCCATTTTCTTTCCTCCTTATCTTGTGAATTGTTTTAGGACACTATTTTTATTTTCTCTATTTCTATAATACCAATACATTGGTGCTATATCTGCAAGTGCATTATCATAGCCATGTATTTGTAGGTATGTCATACTATCAGTAGTTTGTTTTTCGATAATCCCTAAACTATTTAAGATATTTTTTATTTTTTCCATACATATAAAATACATTTTGCTATAATTTGTTTTTGTATGACGCTATACCATATATGGTGGTTTTACATTTTTAAACTCTACCATATATGGTATAAAAAATGAATCATACTATATATGGTAGAAATAAATAAAAATAAATACCATATATAGTATAAATGTTATTTTTAAAAAAGGTTCTATTTGTATTTTGTTTAAAATCAATGTGTTATATATTATTATATAAAATAAATAAATGATAAAATATCATTTCCTTGTAAGTCATTATCAAATAACAAGATAAAAATACATGATAAAATAAAGAATAAAAACAAATAAATAATAAAATTCTACCATATATAGTATATCTCAAATAAAAATAAATACCATATATTGTATGATATAAGATTTCTACCATATATAGTATAGCCACAATATATAGGATACCATATATAGTAGAAAAATAATATTTCACCTTGAATAAAAATAAATACTATTGCATATAGCCCCAGTGTATTAGCACTATATCTGCAAGTGCATTATTATAGTGTAGACCATATAGACGGCTGGGTGGCAAGGAGAGGATAGAGAGGATGAGTTACCCACCCCCCACTTTATTTTTATGTCAGTTTTTTAGGCGTTGACAGTTCATTGACAAAAAAATTTTTACATCTATTTTTTTATATAACCGTATGATTGACAAAAATATATTTGCAATAAGGTTTTGGATAATTGTATTTATAGGTATGACGCATGAAAGATATATGGAATTAAAGCTTATATTTGGTTCGAGGGTATATGAGAATTATATTCAAATTGTTAAAGTTCTGGTAAAGAATGGTGTTAGCAGAGAAGAAGCCCATAATTATCAGCGTTATGATATGAAAGTTAAATTATTTACTTCTATTTTTGAAGGTGATAATAAATATAAAGACAGAGCGGGTTATAAAGAATTTACTAAAACCATTGGAGTAGAACCATGAAATTCATTTGTATATTTTTGATTTATTGTATAATCGGGTTTACCTGTTCCCGTTATGTTGTCATGTCTGATAAGTGTTGTGGGGGCGTGAATAATATGTTGGGTTTCTGTTTTGATTTCCGATTGCGCCCGTATTTATCATTGTGATTCCGGTATATAGAAAATATCGTATTAAGTCTGAATTGAATTATATCACACATATAGACTCTGGAATCGGCACACTATATAAAATAAAACTGATCAGGAGAGATAAATGGGGCGTTATAAATTAACACCTGCTGAAAATATTATTAGAAATCAGCCTTATTACGATTTATATATGAATGGTCTTAAAATGAAAGATATAGCATCGAGATTTAATATGACCAGACAGAATATATCGTTGAAAATCAGAAAATATTATAAAATTATGGGTTTATTGAATAAAACCAGTGTTACCAGAGCTAGGTGTAAGATATGCGGGTTATACTACGAATTCAATTATAATAAACGCGAATTGAATAAAAAAGAACGTATTATAAGGACCATTAAAATCAAATCTAAATTTCATTATGTTTGTGATATGTGTAAAAAATCGGATGTTTATAAATGCACGAATTGTAGTAAAACAGGTGAACTCTCTTTATTTTCGAAAAGTAATTATAATAGAATATTTAAAACTCATCTGGGCCTTTGTCTTATGTGTGCATCTGAAAGACATTTGAAATGGATAAATAAAAATGAAGTGAATAAGAACAAACATTTACTTAGATGCGAAAAATGGAGAAAAAGCGATAAAGGCCGGATGTGGTTTAATAATCATATAAAAAAAATAAGAATACGGCAAAAAGCCGATGGTATATGTTATTATTGCGGTAAAAATAAAGCCGAAGTGAATAGAGCGTATTGTCCTGATTGTCTTGAAAAAAACAAAATAAGATATAAAAAGAGAACAAAAGTATATAAAATCAATGGTTTATGCGTGAGGTGTGGAAAAACTTCCAGACCGGATAAATATACGTGTCAAAATTGCGAGGATAAAAGAAAAAGAAAAATAAAATGATCGCTTATACCGACCCAATTGAAGCCGCTGTTCGTCATGTGTTCGAAGTTAAAAAAGCTAATCCTGAATGGCCTCTTACGTTTATCGTGTCTAAAGTCTCGAATTGGCATCAATTGGATTTTCATTCGATATTGGAATATATTAAAGCAAAGACAAAGAGCGCAAAGAAAGGGCGTAGAAACGACGCTAATGCCCTTGTAAAGCCGGATAACATAGAAAGAGATAGAGAAGGCTA
>Ga0315293_10000084_pt1 | contig 72449 bp, 128 predicted proteins | sample YL17G13_20_MG_FD_203071 | JGI IMG/M metagenome (GOLD analysis project Ga0315293, IMG submission 203071) | Sediment microbial communities from Yellowstone Lake, YNP, Wyoming, USA - YL17G13_20 | ecosystem: Environmental > Aquatic > Freshwater > Lake > Sediment | place: USA: Wyoming | collected...
GAATCTTTGCCGGATATAAATAAATCTACACTATCAGAGTTTGTCTCGAATCCTTTGATAAAAAGATCGAAAATATTCGCAACAAAATCTTTGCCAGACAAGAAGAGATCTGTATTAGCTATCTTTGTTTCATTTCCATGAACGAATAAATTTAATTCCTGCGACCCTATATTTTTACCAAATATTATTAAATCTATATTTTTATTGTTTGCTTCGAAACCTTTTATAAATAGGTCTAGACTTTGGCTTTGTGAATCCTCTCCCGGTATAAATAAATCAATTAATTCGATTTGAGTATCTTTGCCACGAACGAAGAGATTCAAATTATTAGTTTCTGAATCTTGCCCACCAACGAATAAATTTATATTATTATTAAAATTATTATGGCCAATAATTACCAAATTCAAATTTTGAGAATTAGTATCTTTTCCATCTATAAAAAGATTACAATTATTATTAAAAGATTGATGTCCAAATACAAATAAGTCTATGTTGTCAGAATTCGTATCAAAACCAAGAATAATAAGATCTAGATTTTTATTTTCTGTATCTTTGCCGGAGATATACAAATTACAATTATTGTTTTGATTATCTTTGCCAGAAATAAATAAATTAAGAAATGGATTTTCAGAATCATTGCCCAATATAAATAAACTTATATTATTTGTTTGCTGTTGATATCCATTGATAAATAGATCAATTAATACTGTTTGAGTATTTTTACCATTAATTATCAAGTCTATATTTTGATTATTTGTGTTAAAGCCTTCTATAAATAAGTCTAAGTTTTGATTTTGTGAATCCTTACCAAAAATTATTAGGTCAATATTTTGTGATTCAGAATTATGTCCATTAATAAATAGATCAATATCATTCGTAAATATTTCATGTCCAATAATCGCTAGATCTAGATTTTCTGTATTTGAGTCTTTTCCTTGTATAAAAAGATCCAAAGATTCATTTGAGGATTCATATCCTGTAATTATTAAGTCAAGATTATCAGTATTTATATCTCGCCCATTAATAAATAAATTTAATTGTTGTGATTCTGTCTCTTTCCCAGCAATAACCAGATCTATATTATCAGAATTTGTCTCAAAACCTAAAATAAAGAGATCGAGAGACTGGCTGTTTGCTTGTTCTCCTATTATTATTAAATCTATTTGTTCAGATTGAGTCTCTTTTCCTTGAACAAACAAATCGAGACCATTCGTTTGGCCATCAAAACTACTAACGAACAAGTCTATATTTTCATTTTTGGTATCGAAACCATTTATAAATAAATTTAAAATGGTATTATCAATATCAATACCAAATGAACGTCTTATATTACTTGGATCAACGGATAAATTTATTTCATTAGAACCATCTAAATCATATCTCTTAAATATAGGAAATGAATTTTGACCAAGGGGAAAAAATGTGCCAGTAAGATATAAATAATTTTGATGTTTATCTATAGTAAATGATATATCGGACAAAGATCCTAGCGGCGTACTCAAATCTATGATCGTTTCTATATTCGATCCATCTAGATTGGCTCTTTGAATTTTTTCACCAAAAGACCAATAAATTTTATTGTTTTCTGGATGTATTTTTATTTGATTTATATAACAGTCTATTGAGGATAAAAATATTCCAGATGAAGAACCATCGAGATTACTTATTCCAATGTTTGTTGTGACATAGTCTTCAGTAAAAAATTGCCAATATAATTTATTGTTAATTTCATCAACCGCTGTAACACATGGGAAATTATCCGGCTGATTAATTATTGTTAATATATTATTGCCATCAAAATCAGATCTAAAAATATTCTCAATTTCATCAGAATAGAATAAAAATCCACTACTATTATGTATACTGGGCCTATATCCCGACACTGGAATTATTGTTCTTAAAAATTTGCCGTCTATATTTGTGCTTTCTATTCCACTGGGATCACTAAAGAATATTTTATCATTAATTTTAGACACATTTAAATAATAAAAAATGTCAAATTCGTTTAAAGACAATGAAAGGAATCGTAGATTTTTTCCATTAATTTTTGATTTATAAAGACTTGAATAATTATCTTTTTTATTTAAAAATGACCAATACAACAAGGGTTCATTATTAATCTGTCTATGGCCATGAATGAAAAGATCTAATACACTTGTATTTGCCTGTTCACCAATTATGATTAAATCCAAATTATTATTTTTAGATTCGTTTCCAATTATTATTAAATCAATGTTTTCGTTTTGCGCATCCTTGCCAAAAATAATAAGATCTAAGTTGTTTGTCTCGCTGTCTTTCCCGTGAACAAATAAATCTAATTCTTGATTTTTATTATCTTTTCCGTGTATAAATAGATTAATATCATTCGTAAATATTTCATGTCCAATAATCGCTAGATCTAGATTTTCTGTATTTGAGTCTTTTCCCTTAATAAATAGGTCTATGTTATTAGTTTTTGTATCTTTGCCAGACAAGAAAAGGTTTATGGTTTGGGTATTTGTTTCATTTCCCTTAATAAATAAATCAATTTGTTCAGTCTTATTATCTTTACCATGGATAAAGAGATCCAAACTATTAGTTTCGGAATCTTTTCCATCAATAAATAAATCTACATCATTATTAAAATTATTATGACCAACAATTACTAAATTTAAATCTTGAGATGTTGTATCTTTTCCTCTTATAAAAAGATCTATATTATTATTGAAATTATTATGGCCCGTAATTATTAAATCCAAATCCTGAGATACTATATTGTGTCCATGGATAAATAAATTTATGTCATTTGTAAATGTTTCATGCCCAACAATATTAAGATCTATATTTTGAGTTTTTTGTTGATGCCCGTCTATAAATAAGTCAATTAAATTATTTTTATTATCTTTTCCAGGAATATATAGATTAATATCCTGAACTTTTGTGTCTTGCCCCAAAATAAATAAGTTTAAATTACTGGATTGAGAATCTTTTCCATTAATAAAAAGATTAATATTTTGTGATTCAGTCTCATTGCCTATAATAAAAAGATCAACATTATTTGTTGACGAACCCTTTCCATAAATAAATAAACCAAGTGATTCGGTTCGTATATCTTTACCACGAATAGAAAGATCTATATTTTCAGAATTTATTTCAAAACCAAAAACAACAAGATCTAAATTTTTATTTTCTGTGTCTTTACCCGAAATATATAAATTACAAATATTGTTTTGATTATTTTTGCCATTTATGAATAAATTTATGTCATTATTTTTAGAATCTTTGCCGGATATAAATAAATCTACACTATCAGAGTTTGTCTCGAATCCTTTGATAAAAAGATCGAAAATATTCGCAACAAAATCTTTGCCAGACAAGAAGAGATCTATGGTTTGATTATTTGTCTCCAATCCCTTGATGAATAGATCAATTTGTTCAGTCTGATTATTTTTCCCGGCAATAAAAAGGTCTATGTTATCAAAATTTATGTCAGAACCAAGAATAAATAAATCAAGAGATTGATTGTTTGCTTGTTCCCCTCTTATTACTAAATCTATTTTTTCAGATTGGGTTTCTTTCCCGCGAACAAATAAATCGAGATCACTCGTTTGGCTGTCAAAACTACTAACGAACAAGTCTATGTCATTGTTTTTTGTGTCGTACCCAACAATTATTAAGTTTAAATTATTATTTTCAGAAATTGGTCCTTTTATAAATAAACCAAGAAAATTAGACGATGTATTTATGTTAGATATAAATAAAGTTAAACTATTGCTTTTGGAATCAAATCCATTTATAAAAAGATCTATATTATTATTGAAATTATCTTTTCCAAAGACAAATAAATCTAAATTCTGTGATTTTGCATTTTTGCCCAAAATAATCAGGTCGATATCTCTGTTTTCAGAATTCTTTCCTGTTATAAATAGATTTACGCTCTCGCTCTTTGTTTCATATCCCTTAATAGATAATAAAAGAATGGGGCTAGATAAGCCCATAGAATTAGTTCCGCCTGTTGTAATAGCAACAAAACGGGTGTTTGGCGCAGGAATGCTGGTTTCACCGTCGTAATTACTTCCCCAGGCTACGATGGACCCGTCGCCCAGGAGACCCAGACTGTGGTACGCGCCCCCGGCGACGGCGATAAAACCACTGTTCGGCGCTGGGATGTCGGTTTGACCGTTCTCATTGTTTCCCCACGCCACGATGGACCCGTCGCCCAGGAGACCCAGACTGTGCCACAAGCCCGCCGCGACGGCGACGAAGCCCGTGTTGGGCGCGGGGACGTCGGTTTGACCGTAGAGATTCCATCCCCACGCCACGATCGAGCCGTCGGTCTTGAGGCCCAGACCGTGCCACTTGCCCGCGGCTACGGCGATGAAACCCGCGTTGGGCGCGGGGACGTCGGTTTGACCGTAGAGATTCCATCCCCACGCCACGATGGACCCGTCTGTCTTGATACCTAAACTATGAAAATAACCAGCGGCAATAGCAATAAAGCCGCTATTTGGCGATGGAATATTGCATTGGCCATCTGTGTTTCTTCCCCACGCGACTATAGATCCATCGACCTTGAGACCCAGACTATGACTATAGCCTGCGGCGACGGCGACAAAGCCCGTATTGGGCGAAGGAACATTAAGTTGACCCCAATCGTTGCGACCCCATCCAACAACAGACCCATTATCTTTCAATCCTAGGCTATGGAAATATCCTTGGGCAATTGCGGCAAAATCAGAATTGGGAATAGGAACATTGGTTTGTCCGTAAGTATTATTTCCCCATGCTATAATTTTACTATTAATATTCGCGTGGCCGTGTATGAAAAGATCTAAATTATTATTTATTGAAAGACTTGGTGTACCGACAGGATATCCTATAAAATCTAGGATACCTTTGAATCCTATAGCCACTTTTATTCTCCGTCAGTGGCTATAATTATATCAATAATTGGATGATCTTCTCCGACAGGATATCCAATGAAATCTAATAATCCTATTAAACCTCCGCTTTTAGTAATTCCTGTAAGATATCCAATAAAATCCATATTAATTTGTATCCAATCCAGTAATAGCATCCGCATTAGATGTAGAAGTTATATTTTGAGTATATGCTGTGGTTGAATCATCTTCTTTAGTAACTGTTAAAACTGTTCCAGAAATAGACCATTTATTCATGAGTTTTCTAATAGCATTTAAAAGTGATCGAGCAGATTCTCCGCTTACGGCACCCATATCCCTTTTAAGTATAGCATCAGCAATCTCGGTTACAGCATCCGCAGCAAGTTCACTTGCTCCAATTGCATCGGCAGCAATAATATCAGATGTAATTACATTATTTGCCATTGCTCCAACATGCGCAGGCACTCGTCCACCAATTAAAGTATTAGGCACTCCACCAAAATATAATAGAAGATTAACATCAGGAAGTCCAGCATAAACAGGAGCATATAAATTTGTACCCAGCCATTGAACAGCATTTACATCAAGTACATCTCCTCCTCCAATAAATGAATCATAAATATTGGCCGAAACTATTTGAAATTCATGCCATACAGGAAGAGCGCCCAGTTCTTGTACTGAAACAAGAAGAATACCAAGAGTATTTGTGTCTGTTGCATCAAGTGTAAGTTCATACCAACCATTTTCTTCGTGAGAAAGTGTTTGCGCAGCATTCTTCTGTGCCCAGTTTCCAGAATTTTTCTTCAAACGGATATCTGGTTGAGTAAGAGTAAGAGCAGTTTCCGCTGTAAATCCATCACTACTATCTAAAAATGGACCAATCCCTACATCTACTGATGTTGATTGTTTTAACCATAAAGCCATTTAAATTCTCCTTTGACGAAATTGATGCATCGAACGAGGGGCTTGGCTTTGACCCCCAAGAACTCGACTAGAATTATCCGTAATAGTAACTGTGTCAGAAAGAAATAGTGTAAGTATAAAACCAATATCAAGATCTATTTCTACCCACGGGTTACGATCATAAGTATATGTATCACCCGCGCGAAAATCTTCGGCGTCGGCGTCCCCCAATCTAATACTAGAATTGTGTCCGTCCCCAGCCATTAGATAACTCCCTCTTAACCAACAGGGTCGCCCCCCATACCTATCTCAATAACCAAACGATCACCAGCTTGGGTTGTATAAGAACCAGCACTACAAAAAACACCATCGGCATCATTAATAGCTCTACTCTGAAAAAGAGTATCGCTCGCTTCAAGATAATCTCTTGTTACATTTAAAAGTGTTCTTCTAACGGTCGTTCCATTGCTTGCGATTATTCTAATCCCAAGTGTAAAAAACATATTATTACTAGGGTTAGTTTGTATAACCCTACAAACCGCATTTATTTTTACTAAAGGTGTATCTACTTCTCCAAAATCCCACGTTATACCAGCAACAAGCGGGGGAGATATATATTGACGAAATAATATATCTTTATTAGTAAGATTTGAATCAGAGAAAGAAACTGTAGTCATTGCTAATCCACGTTTTGAAGTTCCACACAAACATCTTGCTAAAATAGATATGTCTTCCCACCCCGAATCTGGGGCAGGAGAAATAGGAACCGTTTCAGCGGCGGCACTTAAATATAAACGAGTGGCCATTTATTAACTCACAGTAAGAGTCCAGGTAATTTGAAGAGTATCCGCAGCACCTTTAACAAGAGCAGAAAAAGATGCAGACATCCACATATTACCGTTAGACGAAGCGTCAAATATACCAGCTTCAGTTAATGTTCCAGTCCCATCTCCCGCAGCCCAATCTCCAATCATTGTTACAATTGCACCAGATCGAGTTTTACTTGTAAGAGCATTACGATCAATTTCCGCTCCCAAAAGAGTGGCCCCTGGCGAACCTGTTCCAATTGCCATCCATCCTGGTTTTGGTAGAGTCGGGGTAGTTAAAATTTGATCCGCAATTCCATTTTTGCCTGCTGTTGTAACAGTATTGTGAACACTTTCATGTTTTATCCTACCATCGGGACTACGAAGTATAATGTGTACATTAGCTTTTAATTTTATTTCTTCTATCATATAATCTCCATATACTTATACACATTTATTCTCCATCCAAATTTTATAATCTGTGTCACTTTTTGATGAGTTGCATGATTTGCACATTAAATTCAAATTTTGTAAACAAAATAAATCTATAATTTCTCGTTCTGTCTTCGCTCTTTCTAGTGGAATAACATGATCTATTGATACGGTGCAATTTTTATAATCGGTTTGACACATAGGACATTTATTTTCTTGCAGTTTTCTGGTATTTTCAAGATAATTATACAATTCTATTGGAGTATAATCTAAGTTTCTAAAACAGCCTTTTATTTTTATATTATTGTTTTTTGATATTTTATTGAAGGCGATCCAAATACGACTTCTCAAATTATCTGCAAATTTTTTAATAGGATTTTTACGATACTCTCTAATCCTTTTATTTTTATCTTTTCTTTGTTCTTCCTTCAGAGAATGTCTAATTGTTGAATCATTGCATTTTAAACAATGATGCATTTTGTCTTTATAATAATGTATTGTTTCTCCATGAATTTGGCACAAACTTAAAACCTTGCTGTTCGATATTTTTTTAATTATATTTTTTTGAGGCACTCCTTGAGAAGCTATTGCGGTTTTTAAACCCAGTTTCGATGCCGTTGAACTTATAGCCCTTTTCGTCCTATTAAGATTCTTCATACAAAATCTTGTGCCATGAAACGGATAATTAATTTTTAAAAATTCCATTTCGTCTTTTGTCCAGCAATTTTTATTTAATCCCGCATTTGCTTTATTTCTTTGTATTGTTTTTTCATTTTTAAAACATCCGCAACTTTTGGAATGACCATTCTTTAAATGACCACTTGTTACTATTGTTTTATTGCCACAATCACACAAACAAAGCCATTTAGGAACCCCCCTTTTTGTTCTGCCAACATATTCAATTGGTGTTAATCTATTAAATTTTTGTCCAACTAAATTCTCCATCTAGAGCGTCTCCCAAAAACTTATCGAGTAACGATCTTCCCGAAGCCCCACAGGAATCGGTCCCTGAATCAATCTCACTCGAAGTTTCAAAATTTCCTCTATGTCGTGGTTAACTATGGCGTATTTACATCGCACAAGATCTGGCACGTCTGTTAGGAAAGTTTTCAAACGAACTACTCCCTCGGTTTTTTGAACAGAAATTCCAAAATTTTTCATTTCTACAGGAGCCCATTTAATTAACGCTTTAATACATTTAGCATTTTCTCTTTCAAGGAAGCCAACAGATTTACAATATGGACACTTTTGTCCGCGAGAGAAGGAAACAGGTCCACCAATCTTATAAATTCCTGTTGATCTATTTCCTACAACGTCAAAAGTACAATTTGTACATGGTTCTATAATAGGATCAAATATCAAATAGACATTCTTTCCTAGTTGATTAATTAAAGCATCTATGCGAGACTGATAAATTTGTATAAGGTCATCGCTTATTTGTATCGAGGCATTGGGATCAAGAGCGGGACAAGAAATTTCTGGGGCTGGTTGTGATCCACGTATGTTTAAATTTAAATTATTTGTTAGTATTGCCATTAAACACGTTTAATATCTTCTATTTACTCTCTCAATTGGTAATGCAAGTTGATCGTAGAACCACGCGACAGTAGAAATAGCACTATCACTAGGACCACGATATGCGCCCAAAACAGCTTTGCCAACTAATGCACTTGAGGCGGCGGTTAATTTATTAATTAATAATTCGTAGGATTTACATGGGCCTAATTTGAGGATGTCGGCGTAGCCTGCGAAACTCACAGACGTTGTAATTTGGGTATCTCCGTCGCGTATACTTACTCCTTGAGACAAAGCTATTCTAAAATCAGATTGATTTAAAAGACAACTTGCTTTTAGTGGCAACAATGCCTGAACTTGAATATCCCCCAATATTATCGGATCTGGGACAATGGTAACGCCAGTAATATCAAACACATAATTATTACTTAAATCTATTTCATTAGAAACAAGAACTCCTGCCGTAATTAAAATTTTCTTGAGATAGATGTCAGTGTTCTTTTGTGGCAAATTTAAATCGCCGATCAATACTCTCAATATAGTTACCAAGTCTACGTCCCAACTCATTTTATATGTCTCCATATTTTATCATTTTTGATATCCCTAATATTACGAGCACTAACGCCAAATATTATTGCTATTTCTTTATGTGTCAAATAGTTATCTTTTAATAATTTTTTAATTATACTTACTTGTAAGTCGTTCAATTTAGAGGTTCCACATTTAGATCCTCTGTTGTCTGGAATATGAAAAGTTCCATGTTTAATAGAATCTTGTGCATTTTCAGATCTTGTTCCCCATCGCAAATTATTGATATTATTATTTAATTTATTGCCATCCAAATGTCTACAAACACAATTAATTGGTCTCGGACCAATAAATGCTTCTAGCATCAAAACATGAATATTTTTAATCGTTCCCAATCCATTCTTAGACAACCTAACATACAGATATCCATTATGGGTAAGTCTTTGCTTCAAAATTTTACCAGTTTTTATATTTTTGACAAAAGTTTTATTCGATATTTGGTAGATATTTTCATATCCACGTACATTTCTCCAAGTTTCCATCGTTTTAAATCCTTAAAATATAACTATCCTTATCTCTTGGGAATCCACCATCTTCTCCTTCTACCGATTGTAAAACAAAGTCTCCCTCAACAGAATTACTAGAACCATCTTGCATTTTCCAGTGATATTGAACCTTACTCGCGGTCAATACGGCGATATTTCCAGTTGACCAGCCAAATTTTCCCGTCTCATCAATCTCGGTACATCCACTGGAGGTGATAGTTTGTAAGATTCCGTCTTGCCACAACTCAATATTCACCGTCTCGCCAGTTGTAAAATCTCCAATAATTGAAATCGGTTCTAATAATGAATATTCATATTCCACAAGAGCCATATTACCTTCTCCTTTTTCTTTCTTTACCCACTTTTTTAGTTTTTAATATAAACTCTCCTTCGAACACTTCCGCTGTATTCGCCGTCATTTTAAACACATATTGATTCACTCTTCTTGTCAATGGGGGTAAATTAATAGTAGAGAAAGCCCACCGATCTGTGTTTCCTATTTCATAACAGTCAACATCTGATAAAGAAACTATAGAATTATTATCTATTACATCCCATACTTCTATTGTCACGCTCGAAGGATTAGTTGTGAATCTACCAATAATTTGTGGATTAAAATCACCATTTTTGAACAATTGATCTAACGTTATTCCAAAATTATCATCTCCAACCGATGGGGTTCCACGAATAAATAGGTTGATATTATCCGTTAATTGTCCCGATCCTGGACAAACAAAAGTTCCTAAAAATTCGGTCCCACTTGTACCAAACCCAATTCCATCAACTACTTGTTCGATTAAGGGAAGAGTAAAATTACCAGAACCTTCGTCCACTAGTGTCCCATCTCTAACATCATAAGAAGAAGGGATAACCATATTTCCTGTGAATTCAGACATATTTTATCTTTTTAACAAGTAAAAGTTCCAGTAAATTCTGTTCCACTACCACCAAATTCAATTCCATCTATTACTTGAGATGAACTTGGGGGAATCATATTTCCGGTAAATTCAATGCCACTAGTTCCATACATAGTGCCCGCCTCAACATCATTTTCTGGGGGTAATATAATTGTGCCATTAAATTCTGACATTATAAACTCCTACTGAGCACCAAACCCAACACCATCTCTAACATCATCTGGAGACGGAACGATAAACACCCCCGTGAATTCATTTCCACTTCCGCCAAATTGAACACCACTTTCCACATCCCCAGTTGATGGTGGTATAAAATTCCCGGTAAATTCTATACCAGTGACAGGACCAAATTGTACTCCAGATCGTACATCATATTCACTAGGAAATATTGCTGGCATTATAATTACCTAATCAAGAGGGGATATTAAAATCTTTTACTATAATTAGATTCCCCCTTTATATTTCTTTTATATAAAACAACTTCCTATTACGGCGCACCAAACGCTACACCAGATCGAACATCACCCTCCGTAGGTACAACGAACGTTCCTGTATACTGTGTGCCACTACCTCCGAAATCAACAGCCGCCTCAACATCTCCAACAGATGGAAGTGTTAAATTACCTGTTTCCGATGCGCCTTGATAGGTAACACCATCTCTAACATCATAATTCGATGGAAAATCAGTTGGTTCTGTTCCGGTAAATTCAGTTCCATCGGCACCATACTGAACACCGACAGCAACATTACCCGATGCAGGAAGAGTTACGGTTCCCGTAAACTCCGTCCCACTCTCTCCATAACCAACACCAAATTCCACATCATCATCTGATGGAACCACAAATGTACCTGTAAATTCTGACATAACTTTTCTTCTTCTTAAAAAATACTATAACACACCATAACCAACATTAAAACGCACATCGCCCTCTTCCGGAAGCACAAGAACTCCTGTTTGCGAACCATAATTATATGTTACACCATATCGAACATCACCTTCTTCCGGGAAAATATCCCCATCTATAAATAAATTAATGTCATCAGTTATTAAACCCACACCAAAGACGAAAAGATTTAAATTGTTATTTAACAGTTCGTTTCCTACTACGTTTAAATTAATACTGTCTGTAATAGAATTTCTACCATGTATGAAGAGATTTAAATTATCTGTTTCTGTAATGTGTCCGCTGATAAATAAATCTAAATTATTGTCTTGTGATTCTTTACCGTTTATAAATAATTCTACAGTATCATCACTGGCGCTAAAACCCCCAATAAATAAATCAATACCCTGAACTTTTGTGTCATGCCCAAAAATAAATAGATCAATGATATCGGTTTGTGAGGTAAACCCATGAATAAATAATGTAATATCACCACTTATTTGTGTTTCGACAGCAACACTAGATTGAACCCCTCCTATATCCATCCCTGGAACTTGTACTGCACCAATTTCCATTCCCATATATTTATCCGTTTAAACCAGCATTAATTAAAGGACTTCCGGCAGCAGGGGTATAATCTGCTCCGCCGACTTCGTTTGTAAATTGCGGGGCAGAAGTAACTTCCCCCGTAAATGTTTCCGCGTTCGAATAGGCGGTTGTGTTACCATTGACACAATTATTCCTAGATACTACCCTGTCGCCACGACCAGCAGCGCCATTAAATCCGGTAGCACAATCATAAAATACATTATTAACAACAGCAAGCAGAGAAGTAGGTTCGTACGCCGAAAGGCCAATAGTAGTGTCTTTGGCGTCTCCGTCAACAGTACAATTTATAATTACACCATGGGTTCCTACAAATATACCACTATCCGCATTACTAAAAAAAGTACATCCAACACAAACAAGGACGTTATTACTGAAAGCCCCGTCTGTCCCGTTATTGTAAAATTTACACGCAATAAAGATACTCAAAGCTGCCGCAATCTGTGCCCCTCTCTCCGTATTTGATGAAAATTCACAAGCTTCATACAGAGATAAACGCGCAGTAATCCCGTTCACACCATTTGTATCAAACTTACAGTTCTTAAATGTCAAATGATTACAGTCCGTATTAACTCCATCGGCTATAGCTCCCGTAAAGCGAAAATTCTTAAAAACATAATATATGGCTGTGTTAACAGCTATGGAATCCGCAACACAATTTGCACGGGCACTACTTCCCGTTATGGTAGCCCTCCCGCCGTCCCCCTTGGTTGTGGTATACCCTTCAAACACAATCGGGGCTGTTTCAGTTCCTACAGTGTCAATCGTGGCAAGTTCTGCGTAATTCCCGTCGGCTTTAACCCAAACCTTGTCGCCCGCCGCTACCGTATTCATCCCCTTGTCCACGGTAGCCCAAGCAAGAGCTTCTGATAAACCACTATTTACGTCACTTCCAGAAGCCGCACTAACGTAATATGTTGACATATTTTAATCTCTTTCTTTTATCAGTTCTTTAAATCTATCATTCATATAAAACTTTTTAAATTCTTCTTTTGAATATCTTATACCCCTAGCTTGACAAGGAATTCTCGTGGGGAAGTCAATTAGTGTGAATCTTTTCGAGATGGTGGTTGCATCTATTCCTAGTATTTCGGCCATTTGGGATAAAGATAAACCGAGATTATACATAAATTTAAGTATTGCGTCGTCGAATATTTGGTTGGCTTCGGACTTATTTCTAAGTTTTACTTTATTTTTTAATAGAATTTTATAAATTGTACTTTCACTTCTTCCATCCTGTAAAGCTATATTGGCGCAACTTAATTTTTTGTTTATGTATGAATCAATGATATCTGTATTATTCATAAAAAGATCTTTCAATCCTTATATTATTACACAATTAAATAAAAGAACCGAAACTAGGGTCGGGGCGGGACAAATAAGTGGGTGGGATTAGTGATTTGTTTTAATACAAAGGATAGATATAACGGAATTTGGGAGAAATCGCAATTTTAATTAGATCTCTTTCTTCAGCAAGTTGTTTTTCTGATTTATCAACATTTTTTATTCTTCGGCAACATGATTTGTGTTTTAATTGATTATCAGACGGATCAAAATAAGAATAACTATTAGAAGTTTTACCGGCCTTTTGCCATCCAGACATTCTATAGATTCCACCATTATGACCAACGGATGTATCGGCATAAGAAACCAATGTTTTAATATCTTTCATATTATTTCTTATATAATTTATACAAAGATTTATAAATGTAGATCCATACGGTCTTATTACATAAAATGGGACGCACAATCTTGTTAATTCCAATATATTTTTATCAAGATTTTTATTTGCTCCTCTCCCAAATGTTGCAATTCCGGTGATAATATTGCCAATTCTTGCAACCAATATCGTTGAGGCATTTGGTATTGTTCCAAGATAGTGTTCATATCTGATTGTATTTTTAATTTCGTCTCTTTGGCCTTTAAATAAAATAGATTTCGACGCATCAATTTTGCCACCAGAATTAAATAATAACGTATCATTTTCTGTCAAGCTAGAATTATTTAAAGCGTATTCGGGGAAAGCTTTCCATATTCTCCACCATGGATGTCCATTTAAATCAAATTTTTCTATTTCTTTATGTTCAGATTCGAGAATTACTAAGCCATTATTTTCATCATAAAATCGTTCGTCATGGTATACGGCTAACTTTTGAATATGTCCCTCTAAAGGTTTGTGTTTTGTTTCAACAGTTTTTAATATTATAGAAAATGGAATAATGTGATGACAGTGTAAATGTCCACCCATTTTAGATATTTGGCTTTTATAGTCATATTTATTAAATAAATTTGTTCTCCAGTTAATATAATTAGAACCATGTCTAACCATATCTGCTATTTCAGTAATTCCACCTTTCCAATTCCAGTTATTTTCTCCTATGTTTTTTCTTGTTTCCTTATTTATAGATTCAAATCTTTTCTGTGTAAACCCCCTATTTTTATTAAAATGTTTATCTATTAACTCCAGTGTCATACCAAGATCATCATACATTTTAATTAATTCTTGATCTGTTATATGGCTTGTCCCCTTGTTTTTTCTACTAGTTTCTGATAAAGATCTTGTTCCTTTGCCAGATTCTATAAGCCTACTTTTAACAAATGTTACACTTTTATTAATAATTTTTGAAATTGCAAGAGCATCTAGTCCATTGTTCCAATATAGGTCTACGACTTGTTCTATTGATATATCCTTACATCTATTTTGTTCCCACGGTTTCCTTATTTTAATATTTAATTTTTTTAATTTTCTTTTTATGGTATTGCCTGATGTGTTAAATTTTTTGCCTATCTCTATTAAAGATTTTTGTTGATCAACATATAAATTTATTAATATATCGTTATTAATTAGATCTGTCTTATGGGACTTTTCTTGTGCCATGGAACAACCTCTTGTATTCTTGTGGGAGTCTTTTAAAATTCTATTTATTAAACCAACACTCCTGCCTAATTTTTCTGCTGTTTGTTTTAAAGTTAAACCTTGTTTCCAATATAGTTCGATAACCTTTTCTTCTTCTGGAATATTTTTACGCTCAATAACAGGTTTAACATTTATGCCAAGTTTTTTTAATCTTCTGCTAACACAAGATTCGCTAACTTTTAAAAATTTTGCACAATCTCTTCCAGATAGAGAATCTTCTACATACAATTTTAATAAAAGTTTTTCATCTACGTCAATGATTTTCATATTATATTATACACACATTGACAAAAAAATTTTGGTTATAATGAAAAAATTTTACAAAAAAAAGAAATGGGGACCGAAATCCCCATTCCTGATCTTTAAAAGGATTATAACCCTTTATTTAATAATAGGTTACAGCGATCCTAAAATAACTCGTCTTGGATCTAAGACTGCGAATCCGATATTTTGCCATGCGTAAACGCCCGCCTTCCCCCGCCTGTGGAGGAACGGATCATCAAATACAGTAATTGGTTCTTTGACTGGCATAACGAAAGAATCTGATTTGCTGAGGTCGAGACCTACTACGATTTCTTCGTCGCTTGTACCCATTGTAACACCAATGCTATCGGCGAAAATTTGGAATTCCTGTCCAACACCCAACTCAAAGAGAGGATGAAGATTAACGCCGTAGATTTTTGCCAGTGGACCGCTATCGTCGTTGGCCAAGAAAATTTCTCGACGAGTTACGTCGTCGATGTCGTCAAGATCCCATTCCCTAATATCCTCGAGGGCTTCCTCGCTAACATATAGATCGGTTAGTCGTCCACGATTTGGTGATGTACTATTTCCACCAGCAAGACGAGCCATTGTGGTTTTCATCAAACTAACTAGACGCTTTGTGAATTGACCAGCCGTGGCACCACTATCGAACACTATAGGTGCTCCACCCTGATAATCAGTTCGTCCAGCGGCGGCAGAAATAAGTGCTCGCCAACCATCCGTATTCATTTTACGAATAAATCCATTTTGTAGAACTTCCATCGCTCGTGAAACTACATTCCATCGTGCAGCCCTAGCATAATCCAGCAACCAATCTATAGAATTACCCATCTTATAGGTTTGTACTGTTATACTATCGCTAACAACGGTTCTTGTAGGAATAGCGCCTTCGCTCGAAATAGTATATGCAACATATTGACCATCGTTGTGTTGCTGATACAAATCTAGAGGATATTCCGCTGTGGCACCCGGATCTAACGGTTCGGGAGTAAAAATATTGTCTAGAATATCACCATTTAATAGACCTTCACGAAGAGGAACCTGCAAAGCAGCAGCCAATGCCTGCATAGCAACAGTTCGTTCTTTTTCATCGTTAGATGCAGTTCTCTTTAATAGTTCGACCATTGCTTCAGTCGGTTTTTGAATTTTTCTATCTTTTGCTTTCATCTGTATTCACCCCCTTTTCTTAAATATCAATGTAAATTTTAGCGAATCCATCCGCATCAACTGTCGTTTCAAACCTACCGATTACAGCAGCGCCAGAGTCTTGTGTAGTCTTAATAAGTCCGCTAGGACCAACATAAGCCACTCCACCCGTAGCTGGTGTGCCACTAAGCATATCGGTAACAAGCCAACCTTTTCTTAACAGTGCAACCTTTTCTCCTGGACGAACTTCCATATTAGCATAATTCTTGAAATCTCTTGTAGCACTCATCGCAGGATTAACTGGATGTAATAGGATACCTTTTGGTACAGCGCCCGAAGCGCTTGCCGCATATCGAACAACGTTTGTAATATCGTCTAATGCAACACCCGAACCCTGGGTTTCAACGCACGCAATTCCACCTTCTTCTTGCGTGGCCTGTGCAGCAGCAGTTGACCAATATTGAGAAATATCAGTTACTTCAGCATAATCACGATCTGGTCTAAGAGCCATTCTTATTCACCCCCTTCTTTAACTTCTTCTTTAACTCGAAGCAAACATCTGGCAGTTGCGAGAGCAACCGCAGCGTTATCATCTTCTATATTTTCTGTTCCACCCTGAGCATCAACATCTTTAACAACTTCAACATCTTTTAACGAAGCAACAACCTCTTCTACAACTTTTTTTGTCTCTGTTTTTGTCTCACCGGCATATTTACAAATAGTAGCAAAGGTTTCATCTGATAATTCAGCAAGTTCTTTTAACGTAGCTTCCTTATCCTTTTCCTCAATAGCCTTTAGTTGAGATAGTTTTAAAAACCTCTCATTCGCCTTTTCGCGTTTCTTGATCTCTAATAGTTCTTTGCCAAATTCAACAGCTTTTGCTTTTACGGTTTCTAGTTCTTTTGTTATAGTGGCTTTATCTGTTTCTAAAGTTTTAATAGTTTCTAGAGCAACAGTAAGTTTAGCAGTTAGATCAGTATTTATTTGATTTTGTTCTTTTGCTTTTGTCTCGAAAGCAACAATTGCTTTTTCTGCTTCTTGCTTGTTTAGTTCTTTAAAAGACTCCATTTCTTTTAAAAGATGTGCAATCTGCGCATCTCTAGCAGTAACAGTAGATAAAGCCTCGTCTAGCTTTTTCTTCATCTCTTCGATCTCCATAGTTTCAGCACCCCCTTTCAATTCAATTTTATCTGACACAGTTTTACTTGCAGCAATTCTTATAACTGAATCTGGATTAGCGGGATTTTCTACTAAACCCTGTCCACCAAATACAATATTTTTTAGAACTCTGCCCACCTTGTATCCTTTATATTCTCCAGAACCACCATATACTCGCAAATATTTAGTCAAAAACGACGTACTTTCATCTCTTGCAACAATTCTCGATTCACCCTTAGCATCTTTAAAACTATAAGAAAAATCATTAAAGAAACATTCCATGGAAACAAACATTTGACCAGAATTTGCTTTTTCAATTATGTCTTTAATTAAAATATCTATTACCGGCATTGATTTATAAAGAACGCCAGCAACTTCTATATCAAAATCTTTTGCTTCAACAGGAACATTAATTTCTTTTCCTGTTTTATCAACAAGACGACTTTTTATAATATGTCCCAATATAATTTTTGAATCATGTTGATAATCAATTGGCTTATGAATCGGTGTATCTTTTGCGGTTATTAATTCTTCTGATAGAAAAACATCGTCATTTAAATTCCATCCAGTGCTTACCAAAACTGAAACTAACAAAGCTAAATCTGGCTGGTCCATGCCGGTCAAGTCTTTAAGTGAATCAAAATTAGCGTTACTTTTTAATGTTGCAATAAACTCATCAAATTCAATTTTGGTTAATTTTTTATCTGAGATAGAGCATGACGCAGACAGATTAATAACTGACTGATTTATTTTATCAGTTAGACCATCGGTTTTTTCGGTTTCATAGATTTTCATAGAATATCCATTAATTGATACACAATAAATAAATAATAACTTTAAGAATAAAGACATTTCAACGATTTAATTAAAATTTATCTTTATTTTTTAATCATTTATTTAATTAAAATTACCAATTATCCGGGAAACCCATTGACCCCGCAAAAATGGTGTGTAAATCGTTACGACTACTTTCTTTAGGAGTCCCTGTTTCGATGGTCCAATATGGTTTACGATCTGGTTCACAAGAATATAATCCACTTTGCCACGGAAAACCAATAATTCGCGTATGTCCTGCGATGCAACAACCTAATTGTTGTGATATGTTTTTAGCAAATTTGTGCCCCTTTGTTCCAAAAAACGTTGCACATGATCTAAACCAAATAAGACTATTTTTATTAACAAGTGGTTTAAGCGTCTCTATAAATGAATCCTGGATTGTCTGTTCCCCAATATAAACGTTGCCGGGAACCCCATGGCTCCATATTTGAATAACATCAATTAGATCTAAACCAAGTTTTTTCAATTCTATTTCGGCCTCAGTCCACGATTTCACACCAATAGATTTCCATCCAAATTGTATTTTCGAATAAATATTCCAAGATAGACCCTGGATTCCAGTATCGCCCTTGTCGTATAAAATGATTTTTTGTTTACTTTTCATTTATAAAAACCTCCACCTCTTTATAAAACTTATCTTTAGTTTTTACTTCCTTACTTACTAATCCACCATGAGAATCCGGATAATCCTTCGGGACCATCATATATTGAATCATTTGTTTCATACTATCTGGACCCACTGTTTCCACAGTATAACTAAATCTTTTATATGGATTTCCATCATAATCGGTTCCTTTTAGAAAAACTCACCTCGTCTGCTTGTACTATGGTTTTTCTGTTGGCCCATTTTTTACAACTTTTGTGTTAGCGCCAGCGGCATCGGCTTCGTCCAATGTAATATTAAATTCTTTACAAATAGTTTCGATCTCTTTAAACTCTGCCGAGGATTTTTGGTAGGTTTTTAACAAATTTTTTGCATGTTTCTCCAGGTGCGATTTTGCCCTTGCGTGAAAACCGACACTATCCTCAACGAGAACTTTTACAAGAGGCTCACGAGCCAGCGCATTGCGTAGGTGCGGAATATCAACTGTGCTGTCGGAAAGACCATCCGTAGCCGTCTTTACGTGGTGGGGTAAATGACGGAAGCGGGTTTCTACCATGTGTTCTGTTTTGGGATTTGGTGATTTGGTTGCGCCCCGTTCGATCAAGAAACACGAATCGTTGAAGGAACTATCTCCCCACCCTGCTTCGGTATATCTTTCTGCGGCTTCCTTTATAGATTCATAGAATTTTTCTGACATAGATATTTTCCTTTCTTTTCAAACCATTCATTAAAATTACTAGTATGCTTAGACGAGTTACAATTTCTACACATTAGATTTAAATTTTTTAAATCAAACAAAGATATAATTTCTTCCTTTGTTTTTGCTCTCTTTAATGGAATAACATGATCTATAGACAATACACGTTCGTTATAGGAAATATGACAAATCGGGCATCTATTGTCCTGTAATTTTTTAATATTGTCCAAGTATTTATATAATTGTCTTCTGTTGTAAGGCAACAACTTCCACAAATTAGAATAACGATATTCTCTTTTAAAACACTTGCTAATAATTCCCCTTAATCTATTTTCAAGTTTATGCGAGAAAGAACAACAACAAACCGAACAGACCAGGACATTATATTTGGTCTTATAATGTTTTGTATTGCCATGTTTTTTGCAAACAGCAATTATTTTACCATTTTGATCTATTCCTACTATTTCTTTTGGACCATATTGATTTTTATATTTTGTCTTAAGCCCCAAAATATTGGCTTTTGATATAACAGATCTTATTCCCCTATTTAATTCATTACAGCAAAACTTAGATCCTTTTAAATAATAATTATTTTTTAAAAATTCTAATTCTTCATTGGTCCATGGATCTACAATATTTCTTATTGGTTCTATTTCTCTGCACCAAGTAGACACAGATGCCCTACTAGCACCCAATTTTTTAGCTATATTCGCAAATGTTAATCCATGTTCTTTTCTTAATTTAATTGCTTCTATTTTTAGGTTATCATCAAAAGATTTTGCAGGATTGTTTTTATTTAGTTTAAATTTTTGCTCTTCGGTTAATACAACATCTCTGGTGTGTTTGCTAATTGATCCAACATTTATTCCTGTGATATTTCTTATTTGATAATAAGATAATCCTTGCTGTCTCAATTCTCTAATTTGATTCCGCAAAGGTTCATTAATAATAATATTTTTTTTATTTTTAATATACATTTTATATCTTTGTTCATCTGTCATTTTTACATTTTTAGTATATCTAACAACAGTGGATCTATCTACTTTAACGATACTAGAAATCTCTTGCTGAGATAATCCATCTTTCCTTAATTCAACAATTCTATCCCTAGCTTCCTGACTGATCATCCCTTAAACCGCCTCCAAAAATTAAAAAAATGTCCATACGACGTATTTGCCATCGCACACCCCAACATAACCCCAAATATATAATAATATATTTTATTCCTCAGAATTCATCAACGCCCAAGCGCTCGCAGCCAATGATCTAATTTCTTTAAATACCGGAACCCTATTTTTAATTGTAGTATAATCGTTTTTTAATTCTTTGAAAATATTATAAAAATCATTTACCTTGCTATTATCTGTCTCGCCGATTATTTTATCAATCTCGTCCTTATTTAATATACTATTATGATTTAAATTAGATAAAACAATAAATTTGATATTATTAAGTTCTTCTTTTTGGTCTTTTCCGAGACTTCTTATATTTTTTATTTTATTTTTATTTAAGAATATAGGATCAACCAACTCGTCTAATTGGTCCATAAAATCTTCTGCGACCGTCCTTAAAATCGAAAGAACTTTTGGCGTGCGGACCTTTCTTGTTTTCAAATCTTTTGTGTTCCGGGGTCTTCCGGGACTTGTTATTCCTTCTTTCCTTGGCTGGTCTCCTCCGAGATTCTCCCCTCCTCCTTTTAAGCCTTCTAATTCAATCTGAGTTTGTCGTTGATGTTCCATAAGGCTCACAGGGCGATAATATGGATTTGCCTTCTCAAGCAGTCCAGGATCTTTCTCCCTAATTCCGTTTTCAAATCTCATATTTTCTAATTCTATTTCAAAATCTTTTCCAAACACTTTTTGAACCGTTTCAACAGATACTATATTTCTGTCAAGCAATTGAATAACAAGAGATTTTTCCGCTACTTCGTCACGAAGAGACATGGTTTGAAATATCACGCGAGGAATCTTTTTAAATTGCATCGCATCAGCAACTAACTGTAATTCATTTTCAATCCAGGTGATGCATTTTAATCTAACATATTCCAGTCTTTCTACTAGTGTTTTTAACTGTACAAAAATGGTTTGTGAACTTCCGCTATTTGAATCACCTCCACCTATTAGAGAATCCGGTATCCCCAGCCCTCTTATTATATCTTTGTTAACGGATTCGTATTTTGCTGATCCGAGAATTTTATCTATGGGAGGATAATCTATTTTAAAATCAATCATATCATCCCAAACAAGATCCAGCACGCCTCCTCCAACATTGTGTTGAAGAATATTTATTAATTTGTTTACGGCGGCGGGCGTAGGAAATATTTGTTTATCTGAGTTGCCAAGTTTCCATAATCTAACGGCATTAACAACACCGTCTAAAGCCGCCATATCCGCTTGCTTCATTTTATCTTTTAATAGAACTTCTTCTATAATCCCCATTAAAAATGGAGTTCCCCAGTCTTCCCAATCATCTTTTTTATAATAATCAACATAAATTTTATCTGGATCAAGAGCTATTAATTTGGTTCCTTTTTTAACGGCTTGTATAATTTCTATTGGAAGCATTTTAATAAATTCTTTTTCGGATTTTGTTTTAGGATTATTAATTGATTGAGCCAGTTCTGTAGAAATTCTCATTGCTAAAGATTGATTTCCAAAATATCTACCTACAGCACCACCAATTTTTTCAATCATGGTTGGAGATAAAAATACATAACTCCATGGGATTTCTCTTTTATTTATTTTTGTATTATCTGGACCTATTACCTCTGGTTGTTCACTAAATTTTCTTTCATCAACGGGTTCAGTATTATAATAATCTGCTTTGCTCATATCTTTGACGAGTGATCTTTTAATAATTGCTGTTTTTCTTCGAATGATCACGTTTGCGTCTCGCATTAAATATTTCATAAAATCATTGGCGCGAGATTCGAGATTAACTTTTTTTGCCCATTCTTTGTAAAATCTCTCTTGGCTTTTTATTGGATGTCGAAGGTCTAAACCTTCCGAAGCAAAGTCGCTCATTAAATCAATAATGTTTCTTATTAACCCATTTTTCTTATAGATAGCCTGAGTAAGTTGAATTATTTCAGAGTGCGTTGTCGGCACCCTGTCTTCAGGACGGAAACGGTCTGTGTCCCAACGATTAAAGCCTGCCTTTAAATTGATCTCGCGGGTACTATTGCCTATACTTCTTCCGCCCCCGCGACTTAAAAAACACGCCTCCGGAAGACTATAGTTTTCTAATTTGCCATCTGTTTGATAGAGATTTTCTGGCTTTTTTATTTCTTCTTTGTCCATAAATAATTCCTAATTCAATTGCAATGCAATCACTATCCTATTGATACACAATTATTAAAATATTCTTTCTTTTTATTCCATTCGTGTAAATTATTATCATTTTTACTAGAATTACAATTTTTACATAATAATGAAAGATTTTTTAAATCAAATAAATCTATAATTTCTTTTTCGGTTTTGGCCGTTGCAAGAGGAATGATATGATCTATACTTATTTTACATTTATCGTAACAAACTTTGCACGATGGACATTTATTATTTTGTAATTTTTTAATATTTTCAAGATGATTAAATAAATCCTTAATGCCATAGCTCAGGTGACGAAAACACCCCTTGGTTTTTAAAGCATTGTTTTTTGATATTCTTTTAAGGCCGTCTCCCATGCGATGCCTTAAATTGTGTGCAAATTTATTAATTGGATTTTCTAACCATTTTTTACGCCACTTTCTTTCCCTTTCTTTTCTTTTAATTCTTATTTCCTCTATTTCATCTCTTTTTTTAGCACAAAATTTTGCACACAATTGACATCTCAAACCATTATTCTTCTTATTTATTTGATGTTTACATATTCCGTGCTTAGGACAAGAGGCTAATGCGACCGTTTTACTGAGTAGATTGATTATTTCTCTGGGGCGTTTCCCATCTCTATATTTTGTATGCAAACCAAGACGATTAATTTTATGCCTAGTTCTATATATAGATTTTTTTAATTTATTGGCACACCAAGTTGCGCCCTTTTCCGGATAAAATTCTGTTAGAATATTCACCTCGGCTTTTGTCCAACTGGTTTTTTGTTCTATGTTAAAACATCCACAACTTTTTGTATTTCCATTTTGTAAACAATATCCTAAAATTACTTTTTCGTTTCCGCAATCGCACCTACATAACCATAGATATTGTCCATGACTATTTTTCCCACAACATTTAATCGGAGTCAATCTTCCAAATTTTTTCCCTGTTAAATCAATTAATTTACCCACTTTAAATTTTTTCTCCTTGTTTAATCCCCCCCAGCGCGTCGGAATATTTCTTTTTGTTCGTATTCTCCATTGCTCCACAACCTGCTCCTCGATAAAGTCCGTGGTTTGGGTTTGTCTTTATGAGTTGGAAGTTGCCCGGAACATCATCATAGCTTATCGGCATTGTTGGTGCAGCATCTATGGTGTAAACGTACTTGTGGGCGATCAATAGTGACGTGTACCTATCTTTCCTCAATCTACCCTTCTTCTGCCTGCCCTCCATAATCGCTCCTGTTATGACGCTAGGGGTCGAGAAATGTTCTTTCCCACTTGGGGTCTCGCTACGTTGGATGGTGCAAATTTCATTCTTTAATTCCTCAATATTATAAATATTTTCTTCGTATGTGTCATTAGTAATATTAAGAGCCTTTTCAGCAATTAAAGAAGATTGCATGATAGTGACATCAAAGGCCGGAAACAATAATCTTTTTGTCTCAAATGATTTGTGAAGAGCAGCGTTTGCATAAGCATTGAATTCCGAAGTAGGTTGAACGAGATGTAAAATATGCGGCCCATCCGTTTCACCATCGGTAGGTTTCAAATGATCCACATCAATAATCTCGTAAACGGGAACCTCCCCCTTTTCTTTGTCGAGTCCCTTTTTTGATCGTAGCATTTCAGAAATTGGATATCCGCATCCCTGACTATCCATTTCAATTCTAATTGGTTCAAATAATCTAATCAATTCTCTAATTTTTGAACAACAATAATCATAATAATCTATTTTTTCATCTATTAAACCACCCTTTTTCTTTTTATTAAATTCTGGTTTATTTATAGCCCAACAATAAACAACCCTGTAATGATTAGGCCATGCTTCTAAAATGGTGATACCAAATCTGTCGCTTTCTGCTCCGGGGTCTATTCCAAAAATATATTTTCTTCCTCTAATTCCTCGCATCATTGGCGTAAAGATAACTTCGCCATCCGGTGTCATTATAGATTTATTCGGAGTTGTGGTGCATGATTCAATTAAACTTCTACAAAAATAACCGTCCGAATCTTTAACAAATAATCCTTCGTACTCCATTAAATAGATATTCTTTGGAAGTGTAGCCTTCGCATTAGCCAACATTCTTTTGTCAAGCAAACCTTCTGGCAAAAAAGAACTGGGTATTCTAATTATTGCATAATCTTTATAATTAAAATTCTTGGGAATATTATTAAATCCACCAAATATTTCTGATATTTTGTTAATGTCTCCTTTGCTTTCTATTATTTTTTTCCACATATCAAATTTTTGTGCGAAATGATTAAATTGATAATATGCGGTTCCAGCACATATTATTTGATTTCCATCTTTTTGTGGTTCAATAATTTGTTGTTTTATATCATCGTTTATATTCAATGCTTTTAATCTTTTTTCTATAGCTAAATGTTTTGCGGTATCAACAGGAGTTTTAGTTGTCGAAGCAAACCCCTGAACCACAGTGTTAAAAATCTCCTCTGGAATTGATGAATATTCATCGGCTATAATTGTTGAAGCTCTAAATCCCCTAATTTTTTCTCCCGTTCCTAGTGGCAATGCAGTTATTATAGATTGCCCAATACGAAAATAACAGAGATCAACATTTTGGCGCGGACCAGCAGTTTTTCCTCCACCGATAATACTACGTAAAACGGGAGCGTTGCTCCATATTGTTTCTATATAACTAAATACAATCCTTGCTTGGCGCAAGCCTGCTCCAATAATTACAACTTTACTTCCTTGGTCAAGAAGTGCTCTTAAAATTGCATATGTAGCAAGACAAAAGCTTTTTGCGCCACCTCTCGCCGCAACAAGCAAAGGAAGTGGTGTTTTCCAAAGTATTTGAAGAATTGCAATCTGATAAGGAAAAAGCTCGATGTTAAGAATATATTTTGCAGTCCACGCTATATTGTCTATATTAAGCATTTCTTTAACGATATATTTATCTAAACGTTCACCAGAAGTTTTTAGGTCAGAAAAAATATGCTCGTCGATTATCGGGGTAGTTTCTCTGTATGGAAAAAGATAAGAAAATTCACCCTGATACCCAGTAAGAATATCTTGTATTTCAGCAGAAATTTCTTGTTTTATTCCGATATTATCCATCTATCCTTTTCTTTTCTTACAACAGACTCAAAAATACTTTGTGCATATTGTCTTCCTGTATTCCCAACAGGAACAATATGAACATCATATTCAACACCAAGAGATGTAAGCCACTGAACGATTGCTTTTCCCGGTACTCCACGGGTAAATTGAGGTGGACTAAGATTGAAAATATCGGTTGTTAATTGTCCCTCTATTAGAATATATTTATATTTTATTCCTCTCATTCGTTCCATTTCTTCTTCAAACAAATCTCTTTTCCCATAATTTACCCAGATCTCGCTAAAATCTGCTTTTCTTTCAATAGCTAAAATATCGGTGTAACCTTTCAGAGAATAGTCTCCCGTCTTTAATGTTGCAATTTCCATTCCGAGACAACGAGGTGGACGCCTTTCTGGTTTGTGGGCCTTAAATTCCCAACCAAAGCCCTCTTTATCACGCGAATCCCTCATAACCATATATTCTGGCAACACCAATCTACCCATTATCCGACTCCTCTTCTATAATATCTTCTCCGTCTAATATAAGTGGTTCGAACGATCCGTCAGACAATTCTTGCGGTTTGCGCCAATTTTCTTTTATATCATCCGACGCTATCTTTGTCAAACTTGCGTAACGGCCCTGCTTTGTTCTCTCGGCCTCGGAAGATTGGAGAATCGCAACAAGATTAAAAAACGATTCTTTTCCACCTCTTAATTCATCAATCCTGTCTTTTCTGGTTGCCGCCAAATTTGAATATATTTTATCGCGCCCCGTAACAAGTTTATCATATCTTTCACTTACTTTTGCAAAATCGGATCTTTTCTGGTCAAGTAATCTATATTGTTGAATCCTTAATTGTTTTACATCCTTGTCTTCATCCTCTTTAATTGGATTATTAGCAGACCATCCGGTCAATTCTGTTATTTCTTCTTGAAAAGATTTCATTAAAATAAGTTGTCTGTTTATAAGAATTCTATGTTTCAAAAATTCATCGAGTTGAAAATATTCGCTCATTACTAAATCAGAAAATTGAACGCACAAATTACCATATTCTTCTATATACACGTCTATCTCATCATCAGTAAATTGGCTTTTTAAAATAATATAGAGATGACTTTCTTTGAAGCGTTTTCTAAACCATTCCGCCTGTTCTGAATCTCCCAGACCTGGGGGAGGAATGGAGAATGCTTTTGTTATTTCTTTTGTAGGGGAAACGGATTCTATTTTTTTATTAATTCCAAGTTTTCTTCTAGTTCTTCTTATTGTCTCCAAATTCCACTTATAATTATAGTGATGTAAAAGTTCTTCTTGTATTTTTTTGTCTGGAACACCATCTTTACATAACTTAATACATAATTCAAGTGCTTTCGGGTTATTACTTAGTTTTTGAAAAATTTCAGGCATTGAGATATTCCCATAATGAACTAGTATTTTTTATTGGAAATGATAGCCGACTATTTCTTTTGTTGTTGTTCTGCTCTTTTTTAGTTCTCCATTGACAATTTTTTGGAGAATATCCTTCTTTTAATTTATAATTATCTATTCTATCTAAAGATTTTCCAATTGGTCTTTCTCCCATGTCGGAAAGAAAATTTATAAACCCATTGTTTTTTGGCAACCATCTATTGCAAACAGTAATTCCACGTCCACCATAATCTTTATAATTTGGGCATTTTGAATCTGTACACCTTTGAACCATTTGACTCCACGAAATATGCGTAGGAGATTTAAGCCCGGTTCTTGCATGACCATGTTTTATTTTTTCTTTATATAGACACCCACAACTTCTTGTGCCTCCGTCCTTTAAATGATTGCTACTAACTATCTTTTCATTACCACAATCACACTTGCACAACCAAGTTGCGTTTCTACTAGAATCTGTTCCCACTCTTTTTCTAGCTACTAATTTTCCGAATCTTTTCCCAGTCAAATCATTCATTATTGATCTCTTTTAAAATCAACGATATATAATCTCGAACCTCTTGTAATAGACTTTTTTTAATTTTTTTGCCATCTAAAAGATCCTTAAATGGTTCGACAAGATGCGAAGGTAAATTATTAAGAATAAGTTCTTTAGTATCTTCTGCTTCAAGACTAAGAAATGGATCTGCCTCTGGAGATGACGAAGCTAAAAATTTAGTTTTATCTGAAACACGAACATTATCTATAGAGACTGCGTTCACAAGATTAATTCGGTTTTGCGTAAGATGCTGGTTATTTATATCTGGTCTAAAATATTTATCTCTTTTAAGATTTTTAAGTCTATTTGTAACATGAGAATTGAGATAGTGTTCCAGTTCTCCGCATTCGGGTCTGTATCTAGAAAGTGCGTCTAAACATAAAACCCATATTTCTTGATATATGTCTGAAGGATCAAAATATGCAAATTTATGTTTTTGTTTTCTGGATTTCGCTATTTTATTTATTATCGGTTGGGCTTTTGTTAACAATTCTTGTGATATTTTCGTCTTCATCTTTTTTTAGCGCCTTGTCCTCAAACACCTCTTCAATATTAAAATTTTTGTCATCCTCTTGTTTTAAATCATCCAATACCTTGGCGCTTGCTGATTGCGTTTCTTTTACAGTTAGATTGCATTTCAATTTGGTCATATAAAGTTATACACCAAGATAGTCCTATAATATAGTAGTTCATTTCTATAATTTTGTTTCATAAAAATTCGAGAATTGCGTATAATGCAAAGGAATAATGTATGTAAACAGGAAAGTTAAAGATATGCTTTATTATTTGTTCTTATTAAGAAATACTTATGAATCCTATTTTTGAACTTATTTTAGTCAAGAATACTTTACCGTACCTTTTTCCATACTCTATAATAGCAAAGACTATAACAGGGAATAATGGTCTTTATGTAGAACGATCACGAATTATTGGAAATTATAAAAATCAAGTAATAGCTGAAAAGGCCAAGAAAAATTTCGAACACCTTTTAATAAACGAAATTTTGCCTCCAGAATTCGAAGATTATAAACAGTGGCAAAATTGTAAAAGAACTCCTTATGATAGTTTTTCGGACAATTTATCGCACATTAAACATCCAGAATGGTATAATCCAATAAAAGCCCTAGAAAAAAGAATGAAAAGTGGTAAAGAGGGGGATTTGCCACCAAAATTACCGCCATCAAAAAAAAGAAAGATTATATTATAAAATGATAAATTTAATTTGTGGAAAATTTGAAGAAATAGAAATTAAAGATAAAATCAATTTGTCTTTCCATGATTTTCCCGATAATGAAAAAGTTAAATATGAAAATTATGACGACAATTTAAAAATTGATGATTATATTAATTTATTAAATACATGGATAAAAAAAGCTTGTTTAATTACTTCTGGACCCGTATTCATAAGTTTTTCACAAAAATATACATATTTTATAGAACAAATAATTGTTAATAATAATATTTCATTAATACAAAGAATTTACTGGCACTTCACCTTCGGCCAAGCTAATAAAAGACGCTATACACCAAGTTTACGTCCGATATACTGGCTTAACTCCAATATAATTTATGAAGATAAAATAAAAATTGCCTCTATGCGTATAATCAAATATAAAGATAAGAGGGCTAATCCTTTAGGAAAGCTTCCAGATAATATGTGGGAATTCCCAAGAGTGTGCGGGACTTTTAAACAGAAAAGAAAGTGGCATAAAAATCAATTCCCAGAAGAATTAATGGAAAGAATAATATTGGGGCATAGTAAAGAAAATGAAGTCGTATGTGACGGCTTTGTTGGGAGCGGAACCACGGCAATAGTTTGTAAAAGATTAAATAGGAACTGTATAGGAATAGACTGTAGCCAATTCTACTTAGATAAAGTAAAAGAAGAATTACAAAAAATAAAATAAAAGAAATATTAATTTATGGGTACATATAAAAATACTCAAATTGAATCTCGGCATTTAATAGAATATAAAAATAAGTTCTGGTCAAAGGTTAATAAAAAAACAGAAAAAGATTGTTGGGAATGGATAAGCTGGAAGACTAGGGGAAAATGGAGATATGGAATATTTCAAATACATACAAAAAATCAAAAAATGCAAATTAGGGCACATCGTGCTTCTTGGTATTATTTTTATGGAGTTCTTCCTTCTTCGGATATATTTGTGTGTCATAGTTGCGATAACCCATCTTGTGTGAATCCATCACATTTATTTTTAGGAACGCCCAAAGATAATACACAGGATATGGTAAATAAAAAACGAAGTCCTCTTGGCATTAAAAACGGTAAAACTAAACTAAACGAATTACAAATTAAAATAATAAAATATTTATTAAAAGATGGATATTTGACACAAAGAGAAATTGGAGAAATATTTGATGTATCTCAAAGTACAATCTGGCAAATAGCTAATCGTGTAACATGGAAGGATGTAGAATAATGGATAAAAAAACTTTTGAAATAATTGAAAAACTCCTTGAGCAATGGCAAAAATTATTAAAGTTAAATGCTAGGGCTTCGCTTGAGAAAGCATCCTTATTAAAAGGTGGTCTTAAAAAGAGAGTAAAATTAGAGGGTAAAGCTATTACTTTTGATTACAACACAACAAAAATACAAACCCAAATTCAAAAACAATTAATAGAACTATTACCAGAACATGAAATTTTAATTTTAAGCGAACCAACTGAAATTTTAGACTTTGACTGGAAGGTAGAAGACTATCTTGAATTATACGCGAACCATTATAATCTCGTTGTTGTAAAGTTATTAGAGACAGTAGAAAGATTAAAATGTCAATTAAACAATGTTTAAAGTTAAAATGTGCAATTTGTGGAGATCAAATAAAAAAAGAAAAGATAACTCTATTTAAAAAAATAAATATTTGCAAAAATTGCGTTTATAGAATATTGACATTGTATGTTCATTTGAATCCAATAAATTTATTATGTCCTTTTTGTAATGGTAAAAAGAAAAAAACAAAATGTAGTTATTGTGATATATCCAAAAAAATGGAATTGTTTAAATATGAAAATATATAGGAAATAAAATGCCAAGATATTCTAAAGAAAGTATTGATCATTTTTTCGATTATGGTTTATTTCCATCCAAGAGAATAATGTACATTGGATCGGCAAAAGAAGATTTAGATGGATCCGAATCTGGCATAGACTATTTAATGACAGAAAAAACTATAAAAGGTGTAACATATCTTAATACAGTATCAGAAAAACCAATAATTATAATAATGGATAGTCCTGGCGGGGACTGGTATCACAGTCTTGCAATATACGATATAATAAAATCAACCAGGTGCCACATAACAATAATTGCCGTGGGATATTGTTGTAGTGCTGGATCTGTTGTTTTGCAGGCCGCTGATTTACGAGTAATATCCCCTAGCTGTATGTTCTTAATACATGACGGAACAACAGAATTATCAGACCATACCAGAAATGTAGAATCGCAAGCACAACAATCTAAATTGGACAGAAAGAGGATGTACGAGATATATGAGGGAAAAATGAAAGAAAAAAATCCCAAGATAACAATTAAACAAATTGAAAAGTTGTGTACAATCGACAAAATATATTCCCCCCAAGAAGCAATAGATGTTGGTTTGGCCGACGAACTTTTGGGAGATATTAATCTTTATATAAAGGAATAATTAAGTGGAACATATTAATTCAATCAGTTGTGATAAATAAAAATATGAACGCGACTGATACGTATGATATTTATAAAATAATATGTCTCATAAATAATAAATTTTATATAGGAAGTAGTATAAATATAAATAAAAGATTAAAAGCACATGTGAATTTATTAAAACGCAATAAACATCCAAATAAACGACTACAAAATGCTTGGGACGAATGTGGCGAGAAAAATTTTAAATTTGAGATTATTGAAACTGTCTATGACATAAATCAATTGTTGATAAGAGAAAAATGGTGGATTGACACTACCAATTGCTGTAATAGAAAGATAGGATTTAATATTTCTCATGATCCTCATAAAATCAATAATGGAAGATTTATTGATTTAACTGGACAGAAATTTGGGGAACTGACTGTTGATAAATATATGGGACAAAGCAAATGGTTGTGTAGGTGCGATTGTGGTAAAGAAAAGATAGTTCTTTGCTGTAATTTAAGAAATGGTAATACTAAAAGTTGCGGGTGTAAAGAAGGAAATTTAAAACATGGCCATAGTCAAACAAAGATTTATAATATATGGAGAGACATGAATCAGAGATGTAATAATAAAAATAATAAAGGTTATAAAAATTATGGGAAAAGAAAGATTAAGGTATGTTATAGGTGGTCTAATAAAAATCCCAGAGGATTTGAAAATTTTTATAAAGATGTTGGCGATCCACCAAAAGGAAAATCAATAAATAGAATAAATAATAGTGTAGGGTATTTCTCAAGTAATTGGCGATGGGCAACAAGTGCTCAGATAAATAGAAACATGAGAAGCAATAGAAATTATTTTTTAAACAATAAAAAACAGTGTCTAGTAGATATAGCAAAGGAATACGATATTCATATAAATACATTAAGGCATAGATTAGATAAACTTGGCTTATCTATAGAAGAAGCAATAACAAGACCAATAGACAAAAGATATTCTCACGGGAAAAGGGGGTGACTGGTGGATTTTAAGACTTTTCAGGAAGAATCTCGAAGGACGGCAACTTATCCTGGTTTAAATGAGTCTATTGAATATCCATTGATGGGGTTAATTGGGGAAATGGGTGAGCTTTCTGAGAAATTTAAAAAAGTTTTGCGTGACAACAATGGTGCGATGTCTCAAGATAGAATTGATGGAATAATTGGTGAATTGGGCGACCTTTGTTGGTATCTGTTCCAAATATATTCTGAATTAAAGATTGATCTTCAAAATAATTATACAGAGATGTCCATTGATAAAAATAAATTAAATTCTACACTAAGTGTTCTTGTGGCCATAAATTGCTGCGTGTCAGATATAGCCATATATTGTTTGTCTAGCAATAAAACATTAATTGGTGAATTAACAAATAATGCAAATACTTTAATTTCTCTTATAAAAGAAGTATGTAGGTTATGTAATGTATCAATAGAAGAAGTTATGGATTATAATATTAAAAAATTACAGGATAGATTAAAAAGAGGAGTAATAAAAGGGGATGGGGATAAAAGGTAGTGTGGAGAGATATAATAAATTTTAAAAATAAGTACGAGATATCTAATGCGGGCGAAATTCGTAATAAAAATACTGGAAGAATTTTATGCCCAAGCAAAGACGGTAGTGGATATTTAAGAATTGGTTTGTGTAAAAACGGAAAGATGAAATCCTTTTCGGTTCATAGGTTGGTTTTGGAATCATTTATCGGTCCTTGTCCACCGGGAATGGAATCTTGCCATAACGATGGAAATATATACAATAATGATGTAAATAATTTAAGGTTCGATACTCATCAAAATAATAATAGAGACAAAATCAAACATAATACAATTTTTAGACCAAAGGGATCTAGACATCCTCGTTCAAAATTAAATGAGTTACAGGTTAGAATAATAAAATATTTACTTAAAGATAATAAATTAACATTAATGGAAATAAGTAGAATATTCTTTGTTTCTAAAAGAACTATTGAACATATTAAATATGGAACAGCATGGAAACATGTAGGAATATAGTGTATAAACAAAATATGGGAACAGAAATAGAAAATGAAAAATCTTATCCGGAATTGATTCGTACATTCTTAAATTATTTCTGGGTATCTCTTCCAAAAGAGTGGGTCGTCGAAACTAAATTTGAAGGATACTTTTTAAATGTCAAAATTGTCTCCGACAAAGTTGTTGCCGGAAAACAATTTTATTTAAGACGACGATACTCACACGATATAATGAAAAAGTTTCAAGATACCGTAGACGATCTGGCTTGCGACTGTGCGCAAGAAGTGATTTCCGCAATGAAAAAATAGTATGAACAAGCAACTAGTGAAACTTTTATTGTTTAAATGGAAGCAACTTGTTCCATATGCCTCAATACAAAGAACATTTATAGAGAATATTAAAATAAATTCGGAAACATCGTCGCCATTTGATATGCGTTGTTTTGATCCCTTGTTAGAAATTAGTGTTTTACAAGATAAAATTATAGAACAATGTCCAAAATTTTTATGGATTAAAACCGAATGTGATCTACCACAAAACCTATGCGACGACGATTGGACAGAAATATATGCAAGATTCAATTATATGCTAATAGAAAAGGTTAAAAAAATTGTGTATAAACATTGATAGGGATTAGTGATGATATTTGAGAACATTTCTATACCACCTGTGGTCTAAATTTATAACCTTTATAGGCGATATAAAATTCTTTGGATGGAAACAACCATTCTGGTTCGTTTTTAACGCTTCGGGGTATAAATTAAAAGGAGAACATTATAGAGAAGTAATCAAATTAATCAAGGACGGTGATATTCTATTATCTAGATCGTTACAATATATAGATACATATCTTATCCCTGGTTATTGGACTCACGCCGGGCTGTTCTACGGAGGAGACAAAAAACAAGTAATTCACGCAATAAGTGATGGAGTTCTAGTAGAGGATATAATTAATTTTATGAGAACGGACGAATTATTGATATTAAGGGCTCCACAAGAGCATGTTGAAAGAGCATTGGCCTTAGCCAAATCGGTGGTTGGAAAAGAATACGATTTTATTTTTGACTTTAATAATTCTAATAGGTTTAGTTGTTCCGAACTTATTTATTTCTGCTACCCCAAATTAATAAAACCGCGAAAAAAATTCGGAAAAACAATAGTGGTTGCAGACGACATATTGTATTCAAGAAATTTTGATATTATTTGGGATTCTAGATTTAATGGGGGTCAATAGCGCCTTTTCTATTGACCACCCAAGTATATCAATCCTACTTGCCAAAGTTCCTGTGGGGAGGCCATGTTCTTCTTCAAAGGCCGACCTGCATTGTGTTTTGTCATTAAATGTTTCTAAACGATTACTTCGTTGATTTCTAGCCTGCTCTTTTCTTGTAGCCCAGCGGCAATTTTCTTTGCAATAATCTCCATTATTATCTATTCTATCAAGGGACATTCCTTCTGGTGGGTCTCCCATATCTGTGTAAAAGTTTGCAAATCCATTCTTTGTATTAGACCATCGCTCACAAACCTTAATACCTCTTGCTCCCCAAGATTTCTTTCTAGGATTTTTACATCTGTTCTTCATTCCTGACCATACTCTATATGCTCTTGATATTTTATAGTCTATTGTGTGTCCGTGTTTTAAGTTGTTTGTTTTATATTTCTCTATTCTTAAGCACCCACAGCTTTTGGTTGTTCCTCTTTTTAAATCGACTCCAGTTGCAGAAGTTTCTTTACCACAATCACATTTACACAACCAAATAACATCCCTGCTTTTACTTCGTCCATTTTGCTTAAGAACAACTAGCCGAGTAAATCTCTGTCCTGTCAAATCAATTATTTTTCTCATTATAAACCTTAAAACACATTGTAAGGAAGTAGATAGTGGTCTAGATTAATTTCATTATAAACTAATTCGTAACCATCTTTCATATTTTTATTTTTAAAAATCATCAATTCTCTTATGGTTTTTCCACACCCAAAAGCAGCGAATGTTTCAATATTGGCCCCTAAAGATTTCTTCCATCCATTTAACAGTAAAATTCCTTTGCAAAGATTCACGACCGAATTCAGGTCTTTCTTCATGCAAGTATTAAAAGTAAGGTGAGTATCATTTTCTTCCGCAGGGCTCCAAATTTTATACCCCCTGTTTCTTAATAACTTAGCCGCAAGACGGAAGGCCGGATAATTAAATTCTGGGAGCCCACTCATTGGTCCGGCTAAGTACCACTCGAACTTATAATCTTTCTTTTTAAACCACTTCATAAAAATATCCTAATCCATTAAATATGACCTGTATATTTATTATTTTTTATATCGGAGACTATTCTTTGAGAAATACTATATAGTCTTCCAATTTCTTTTTGGGTCAATAAACGTTCTTTTAATAATTTTGTGATCTCTAAAAATTTTATTCTATTTATTTTTGCCCATTTGCATTTTGATCCAAGACGACTTGGAGGAAGTTTAAATGTCCCATGACCCTTGCTATCTTGCGAATTTTCTTTTTGTGTTCCCCACCGCAAATTGTTCAGTTTATTATTATTTGGATTACCGTCCAAGTGTCTACAAACAGCACCAATAAATGGTTTTGGTCCAACAAAAGTTGCGAGAACCAACTTGTGAATTCTAAAAGTTTTTGATATACTATTTTTAGAAAGACTAAGATATAAATATCCGTTTTTGTCTTCTGTTGGTTTTAAAATTCTTTCATTATCACACTTTACACTTATTAATCTTTTAATTAACCCAAGATTAGAAGCTTGGTATAATCCAATATAATCTGGAATATCTTTCCATACTTCCTTGATCACCTTATTCTATCCACCAATCTTTTTGTGTTTATTGTCAATTACACCAAAAACAAAAATTTTATAAAATAAACACCAGCCATACCAAAATATCATAATCTTCTCCTAATCCTCTATTCCAAAAATTTCTTTAACATTTTTCAATGTTTCTTCATAATTTTCGGGGGTGGGATTTTCTGGAACCCTAAATCCTTTGTCGTCTATAAAAATATCTGCATTAGGTTTTCCATTTTCAAACCACACAGTATCATAAATAAGATTATTCGTATTTAACCAATCCTTTACCATGTTTGCTAATAAAAACGGCGCAGTATTTTTGGAAACCACACTTGGTGAACAACGACAACTATGTATAATTATATCCCCAAATTTATGTAGCTCTTCAAGAAATTCTTTGGCTCCTGGTAGTGGGTCGCCAAACTGGTAAATGTCTTTCCATTGGTCGTATGTGGCAATAGTTTTATCTAGGTCTACTGCAATTACTAACCTTCTATTATATTTACGCATTAACCGTTTCTTTTACTATTTCACCGTCGCTGATAATAACCTGACACTCTTTGCCCTTGCCGACTCGTTCTATCCAGACCTGCGCATCCATTTTCGAGGCCATCTTGGAAACCATCGCCAGATTCTTCTCGTCAAGCAAAGATCCGTCTCGGATTAGAAGGATTTTCAATTTAGGATTCATGACCAAACCCATCGCAACCGAAACTTTAATCCTTTCACCCTGAGATATTTGATCGAACGGTATCCCATTAAACGTCACGGCCTCTTCGTCAAAAGCCAATCCCTTTATTGGGAAATTAGCCTTTTCCAACATCTGTTGTTTAGTAGCGTCTATATTTATCAGAGCAAGAGATGCCGCTTCCGATTTTCCTCTTAGTTCCTGTAGAGCTATTTCTAAAAGCTTTTTAGCATCGTTAGCCCTTATCGACTTGTTAACTTCTTCGGCTGAATTAATTTGAGACTGTATATTAGATACATCTATCTTTTGGAAATCTTTTATGGTCGTTTCATCTTTTATCATATAGGTTTCTATCTTGGTTTTTTCTCCTGTTATTTGTTTAATTTGTTCATCTAGTTTTGCGATCCTTAGTTTATTATGTTCCAAAGATCTTTTTGCATCATCTAATTTTTGATTTTCCGCAAGAGCAGACATTAATTTATTAGAAAGCGCCACAACAGACACTTCTTTATCTGGAACATCCTTGCAATAAGAAATACTTTCATATTGTGCCTTGAGTTCTTTGCCCCTTCTATTAATATCTGTTCTGGAATCAAACGCCTCTTTGCGGCTCTTGTTCAATTCTGTAAAATCAAGTCCAACCAACTTTTTAAGAGTTTCAATCCTTTTCTTGTCATCCATTCTAAAAAATTCAGACGGATCGAAAGATAGATTCCCCACTATCTTGTCAAGCATAGCTTGTGGAGTAGGGAACGTAGCCCCTTCCTTACTCTTGACCACGAGACTGGTTCCATTTTTTGTAAATGTTCTTATTACCTGTATATCACCAAGGTCAAGAACAATCCTGGCCTTTTCTTGTCCATTCCTTATTGGTTGACCAGGAATATGCTTTGAACCACCAAGGGCGTATTCGATAGAATCGAGAATGCTTGACTTGCCATTCCCGTTATCTCCCCCTATCACGACCATGTTACCATCGGGCTTGATTTCAATAGCCTTAAGACATTTTATATTTTCTGCTTCTAACGATACGATTTTCATTGTTCTACACCAATTCTTTCTCAACCGTTTCCATTAAATCTTTTGTAATTTCTGCTCTTTTGTTCATATCCCAGGTTTCTTTATTAATTTGTTTATTTTCATAAAAAACTTTATCAATTTGAATATTATTGATTATCATTGTTCTACCCACGTTTATCAGGGCGTCTTCTAGCGAATCATTTGAACCACCTATTCTATAGATTGGAGGATCGTAATTTTTACCGGCTTCAAAATCATCTGTCCACCAATAATAACTATTTTCTCTTTTGTCTTCTTTAAAAATATATACATTCATTCCTTGTATTCCTTTATACGGATTTCCCTATTTTCTTAATACAAGATTCATTAAATTCTTCTTGAGGTTCTTCGTCTAGAAATTCAAAGACTTTGGCTTTATTTGGTCGTTTAAAACGAGATTTTAGAATTTTTAAATAATTTCTTTTTAAATAAAGATAAACATATTTTTTATAAAGATAGATTAAAATATTAGATAAAATATAAATTGTATTAAATATACAAAGTATTTCAATTAACATTACTATTACCCTTTAATTTTTCTTGAGTGGTCCAACGCCCGCATCATATGGAGACTTGCCGTGATCAATATATTCGTCGCCCTTCTTTTGTTCCTGTACCATCGCATAATCTATTGCTTCTCGAACCGTAGCAAAAGTTGGTTCCATTCTCGGTCCACCACTAGTTTCAAGCAATCTCCACCCTCTTCCGGTAACAGACCATCTAAAATTACATCTTCCGGTATAACTTTTCTTGGTATTTTGGGCTTCGAGCCATTCCAGTCTTTGGTGGTCATTTTCAAGCATAAGATCATAACTATTTCTTGGATCTAAAGTATCATCACCCATTACTTCATTCTCCTATCATCTTTATCTGCAAACAACACATGGTCACAGTTATCTAATTTTTCTTTTTTGTCATTTTTATCATTGATTATATTTTCCGGCCAACTAAAATGACATCTCAAACATTCTCTGCGAAGATGTTCTTTCAACACAGGATCTCCATCCTCCTTATATTCTCTAAGATAATCTGATGAAAATCGCACCTTTTCCATATGATAAACTTTAACTTCTTCGTGCCCACACTTTGGACACTTAATATTTGGATTAAAATCTTTCATGCCCAAGTATCCTTCCCGCATCGTTTACAATTTTTGCGCCAAGGCTTTTGTACTTCTCCAATACCATTAGAAGCAAGACACGTTAGATATCTAATTGTCCATTTGTGGCCTAAAACAAGGCACCAAAATTTCATCCAACATCCCCATTTTCTTTAATTTTTTGATCTTCGTAAGGGGCGATTAATTTTCTGGAAATTTCTGTCTTGCAACATTCGAGTGCCCCAATAATCGAATTAAACCGAGCATAAGATTTTTCTCCTCCGATATTTGTGTTCGTTAATCTTTTCGCTATCTTAAAAATTATATAATTTAATTTGCCACAAAGCACATCATTGCCACGATATTCATCCAATAGTCGTAATGTCAATTCATCTATCAATGGATCTAATTCTTTTCTTGCAGACTTTAATATATAAGGCATCTATTTCCCCAAGATAAACGATTTAAATACTACAAAAAGATCTACAAACCACATCCCTAGTTTTCCAAACGGCCCCCTAGTACATTTGTCACAAAAGTAGAATTCACGAAGAGAAAGATTGGTTGCTTGAATAGGCTCGTTACATATTCCACATTTAAATACATCTTTTGTTACTGTTCTATTTTTTCTTTTCTTCGGTTTTGGTGGTGGAAACGGTCTATCTGGATTAACCTTCAACCAACCGTCCTCTGTCGCCGATTTCTTTCGTTTTTGTGAGATTTTCTTTTTAGCCATTGCTAACTTCCACCTCCTTAGTAACTAGAGCAAGATCGCCGACCGGAAAATATTCAGGGCGATTTCTTTGCGGCCTACCCTTTCCTAGACTAAGAGAAACAGAAGAACCATCTTCTGATAGACTCTTAATTCTACCCGCTTTACCAACTACACCAGAACATACGTCACACCGAACAACTCGAACAACTTCACCCACTTTAAAACCCATAAATTTCTCCTAAACAACACTCTTGTATATCTTCTTATTTTTGACATTAGAAATTGTAGTCTCTGAAACACCAAATTGTTTTCCTATTTCTTTTAAAGTTAATTTTCCTTCTTCTGTTAATTTTCTAATTTCTCTTATTTGGTCATCTTTTAGTTTTGATAAATAGTGTTTTGATCCCATTTGAAATGTTCCATGATTTATTGCGTCTCGACAATTTTCTTTTCCTGTTCCTAATTTTAAATTACATAATCTATTATCTGTCCTAACTCCATTCAAATGTCTACATTCCAGTCCTGGAAAATATAAATTACCGAAAGCCTCTAAAACCAATTTATGAATTTTAAAATATTTTGCCTTTCCATTTTTACACAAACTAATTCTTAGGTATCCATGAGATTCTTTTCTTGGTTTCAAAATTTTTTCTTGATTTAAATATTTTTGTGGATCTTTTAATACTCTTCTAATGCTTGTTCTATTAATTTTTGTTTGTCTAGATATTTCAGATTGCGACAAATTATTATTGTTTAATAATAAGATATTATTTATTTGATCGTCTGTAAATTTTTTAACAAGTCTCTTTATTCTACCAAGATCAGAAACTTGATATAATCCTTCATACCCAACCACATCTTTCCAAATCTCTATCATCTCAATATTATACGAAAAACTACCACCCTTTTATTTTTTTAATTTCTTTTATTATTGAAATCAAATGATCGCAAACTATTGATTTTTTACTAGCTTCAACACCATACCCAACAATATTTCCAGGAATCTTGCTTATTGGCAAGTTAGCCTTACACACAAAATTGAGTTCTTCAAGTGAAAGTTGTACTTGTTCTAATAGATCATTAAGAATCTCTGGTTGATGGTTTTGTGTTTTATAAATTGGAGCTTTAGCTTTCGTCATAAATTAATCTCACTTTCTTATGTTAATAACAGACTTTTCTTGGGGGTTAAAATATGTCGTTCGCCCAAAGCCTTTTCAGAAATTTGTTTCCACGCATCGTTGTCGGTATCAACCACACCAAAAGATTTAATATGTTTTGTATTAATAAATTCTTTTTGACAAACCAAATAAAGGGGATTCATATCTTTTAATTGAGCAGCCGCCAAACCATCTTTACCACCTTCTCCTTTATGGGGGAATAAAACTAAAGATCTTTCTACGGGAATTATAGCATCGACAGTTATTAATTCTCTAAAATCATCCGGAGATTTATCAATCTCAAAAAATTTACTATCACCATCTTTGAAATCTACCCTATACCAACTCATATTTTTCCTTTCTATTATTTCACTATTTCCAAACACTGAACCACATTATGACCAGACAAATCTTTTATATCACTCGTGTCGGGATCTAAAATCTTTTTTTTCTTTGCGTCATATACGATTGCATGAACATTACATTTTGGTCCTAAATTAAGATCTATTTTCGCAACAATTAAAATAGAATTATTTTTTAAATCTTTAAGCCTATTAAATTTTATAAATCTTGATTTAATATTAAATTCGTCATCTAAAAATCTTTTTATTGAATGTGATTCGTTTCTAAAATTAGGTGAACCTATTGTAAAACGAGCCATTTCCTTTACGTGTTCATAACATGTTCCGCCGACCATAGCCACACAAGCAACACTACACCCGTCTCCGTCCAATTGTTTAACTAAATTCATAGAAAAATCTCTCTATCTTAAACAAACATATCTTATCAACAAACCGACATATTCGAACTTTTTTAATTTTATCTTGCCGAAACAATAATTTATACGCTGTCCAGAAAGCCATAAAAAGAAAATAATGTTCAGATAAAATTACGTAATCCCGTAACGGTTCTCCATAAGAACAACCTTCTATTGGATATTGTACATTATATTTTTTCATTTATGCATCCCTAATTTTTTGAGTATCCATATCTTCCCATATATCTGGATATTGCCAATCTATTATTTGGTTCTGCCAATCACGAGCAAATTTAGCAGCCAACGCATAATGTTGTCCATCGTCTAAATATATGTCTCCTGATTTGGGATCTGTTTCAAAACCACACAGAGCAACAGTTTTATCATTAACTTTACGAATCCTTATACTCATTTATTTATTGTCCATTAAAAATCTATGTACACCAACGGCACGGTCTAGATTAGTATTGTGTTCATCTAAAATTCCACATATTTGTCCAGCGGTTGGAATTTGTTTTTCAATAAAATCAGCAGCTTCATTCATTAATTTTTGAGTAGCTGTTTGATAAAATTCTAAATCTCCACCCTGAAAAGTAACATTAGACCAACGACGAAGCCTTTGGGACAAAGCTAACTTTTGTCCCTTTTTATTATCAAAGTCATCCTCTTTTACGTTAGCTATAAATATTCCTTTATCCACGACCAGTACACCCTGGACAACAACAAGTAGGTTTTTCTGCTTGCATTTCTTCTATTAATTCTTTTAAAGACGATCTTACTTTTCCATTATAGGATTTGTCTGCTACTGATTCTAATACTTTAATAATACCATATTCTCCGATTATTGTTGACAATAATCTATCACACAAATCATCCATTCATCTTCTCCATAAATTGTTGTGCAAATTCTTCCGATGCGGTGTCCGCATCAAATTTATCAAATGGTTTTTCGAAAAAATTGTTGTCTAATAAATAGCTTGTTAAATATTCTTTTAATTGTGTCTGCAATTCCTCTTGTGAAAAGAAGGTCATAACATCTGTCTTGGCTATAGTTATACGTAAACAATCCTTATAAATATGAAATTCTGGATGACTTTCTGGTAATTCGAAGAACATTATTCCACACGGAGTAGAACAATTTTTACAGCCGGGATATTTTTGAACAATATACCATCTTTTTTCAGTTCCAATATTTGGAGCGCGTAATTTAAAAAATTCACCACTTAATAAACAACCACATTCACACATTATAATACCTCGGACGGACGAAAAATCCCGGTGTTTCCTGGGGTTATCATCTTAAACCAACGCCCAGGGTAAATCCTATTATCTATATCCACATCTCCAACTATACAACCACAATTTTTGCACCATCTTACTGTATAGTCTTCGTCATAGCTCTGACGAAAACGAGCTATAACTATTAAATCATGATTTTTTGAATTACACATTTTCAACTCCACTTTTCATTACCCTGTAGGTATCTTCGTCTTTGTGGGTAGTTGAAACTTCTAAAAACACAACATTTAAACAATTTGGATTATAAAAACTATGAGCCTGACAAGGAAGTATCGTCACCGACTCTCCCTTAATTAAAATATCCGTTACTTTAGTTCCATCTTTCTCGAACCTATCGAGATGAAGTTCGCCACTTAAAATAAAGAATGTTTCTTGTTTATCTCTGTGCCATTGAAGTGACAACCTACTTTCTGGAACAAGTGTCATTATCTTGGCACAATATTTATCATTGTTAACGATGATTTCTTCTGTTCCCCAGTTCTTTTTAACAAGAATAGTTTTTTCAATTTTGTTCATTTCTACTCGATTCAAGAACCGCGACATCGGGTTCCATTAAAACCATAGAGCCACTTATAAAATCGAACAACAATCCGTCGCGTAGTCTTACTGCATAAATTGTCGAACGAGACTTTAAAACATCATAAAACGAAGTATTTATTCTGATATACAATTCGTTATTAAGCCAAAAGCATTCTCCTCGCTTGATACTACTTAATAATAATTCATTATGATTTTTAGGAACATAAACTTTCATTTAAAATATTCTCCAAATCTTTTAATTCTTGGCTATAGTTTGGGCCAGTATAAATAAAACCGTGAGAGGCGGCAATACTCCATATAGTCGCGTATCGTGGATCATTTTCAACCAATTTTAATTTATCAACCAAAGCCTTCGCCGCATCTTTTAATTTCATGCTATACTCTGTTATCATAACACCTCTTTTCATTCGTCTTACATCGTTCCAGGCCGCATCGGAAGGTACTTCTACGGGAGGAGTAACGTGTTGAAAATAAAATTTAGTTTCTTTTGGAGGAACAACGCCAACAGTATTTTTGGGACCACAATTTGGACGTGGTTTAACATTCTCTGTTTGCATTTTTTGCTCGGCTTTATCCATAGCTTTTCCAAGAGTCTCTCTAAATGAACATCGTACACAATGTTTCGAAGACCACGCTTTCCCACATTTGGAGCATGGAAGATTATCTTCGACTGGAATTCTTAAAGCCCAATATCCATTTGGCCGACACACCCATTCACCAAAATCAATTGATTTCCCTTTACTATCTTCTACTTCTAAAAATCGTCCACTTTGATGAGAGGGGGGACCATCGAAAACAATATCTATATAATCACTCATTTTTATCTCTCTAAAAAATCAATCCATATTGCCACCAACAAAGCCAATGGCCCCCAAAACAAAAATTCAAACCAAGAAATATATCTACCTTTTGGAAAACATTTTATTTGTATTAAACCACCACAAACCCCACATAAAATCCATGTAATAAGAAACAAACAAAAATAGATAAACATTTATTCTCCCCTAATAACTCCTTGGTCCCATATCAACCACGCCTCGTCCAGAGTTTTCGCTTTTACAAACACACTAATAACCTCACAACAACCACCAAGGTTTTCACAAATGAGAAACCAACCATCTCTACAATTAATATTCTTATTTGAAAACTCTACTTTTTCAAGCCTAAATTGACTTCCACAAGGGCACGGTCGATGTAACATTTTAGGTTTTTTATATTCTACGGTTTTACCTATTGACCCAAATATCTTCCTGTTATTATTAAAAACAGCCAAAATTGCATCAGCGGCTTTGATAGGCCAAATAGTTCCTTCTTTTGGGGGTATGACAGAATTTATAATTTTTATCAATCTTTCTCTATTTGGCAATTTAACAGATTTTATAATATCGTCAGCAAACTCGTTTAATAAATAGTCTTCTATATCAGAAACAACACGAGGAAGTTCTTTTAATTGAACTTTTCTCCATGTTCGTTGAATACTCTTCACTATTGCGTCACGCATTTTTCTTTTCCCTTTTTATGAATTCTTTTATATCTGTTATACCAAACCATCTCCCACCCTTTTCGTCAGAAATAAATGGCATACGATATAAATCCTTCGTGAACAATGGACAAATAATAAATTTAATTTGAGTATCTGGAATATTTTTAATCATTTCTTCAGCGATTAAATTATTAGAATCGTTTGGAATACAATACATAGTAATTTTTTTCATTATTTCCTCTTCTTTCCACTTGTTTCCCTGACCATTAAAACGAGCCGATCTTTAATTAATTCTTTTACATCCTCTTCTGTTGCATCAATCAATAGTCTACAATGGGTAAAATTTAATTCCACTAAATCTGGGGAAATATTATATTTTACAAGAAGTTCTTGTGCATATTTTTCGAATTTAATTTTATTTAAATACTTAAAACTTATTTCTACCATTTATTTACTCACAACTAAACTAAATTAGCCCGACACAAAAGTATTTTCATATTAAATCTTTATAAATAAAATTTACAACGAATCTGTCGTTTTTGCTTCTACACATAGCTAATGCGGCGTCCTTTTCGTATCCAAATGTTTTCTGGCCAACATTTCCCACGGAGTAATAGACTCTGCAAGGGCGTAAATCTTTTGTAGCTCTTTTACTCTTTCCTTTATTTTTTCTTCGGCTTTCATAATCAATTATACGATTAATTGGGTGATTATTTTTATATTTATTGAAATAGTAGATATCGGACCTTAATTTATTGAAACGTGTTTCCATCTTTCTCTGTTTTTGATTTTTGAAATTGTTTGGGGTACTACTTTAAAAATATTACTAATTTCTTTTTGGGTTAAATATCCGTCTTCTAACAATCTATTAATTACTCTAATTTTCCAATCATTTAATTTTGCTCCGGGATTTTCTTCTCCAATTTTATAAAGCCAAATAGGGTCTTGAATACATCTCCCGTGCTTAACCATGTCCTTTTGATTGTTCTTATGGGTATCACATCTTAGATTTTCAATTAAATTATTTTTAGGGTTTCCATCGTTGTGACATATTTCCATTCCTTGCGGGCAAGGATCGAAAAAGGATTCAAACATCAATCTATGTAGAAGAAAATTTCTTCCCCTATCATTATTATATAATCTGACATATAAATACCCGCCGCTTCCTATATATGGTTTAATAATTCTTTTTCTTGGGCTTTTCTTCCCTGCTATTCCTTTTACAAGAGAAGTCTCTGAAATTTGATATAGTCCTTCGTAGCCTGGAATATCTTTCCACATATCTAATTATACGAATAAACGAGTAATTATTTTGAGAAAAGAGGGTGAATAGTGTGGTTCAAAGAATCTTGATTTATACTTTGAAGACGATTTGATATCCGGCTTAGTCTTCGCCCCCAGCAGTTTTCGGACCATAGGCTTCGAATTATCGGACGGCATATAACTACCACACCCTTATCGGACCTAATTGGCCAGACGCCAATTATAGGACCGCCCATTATCGGACGAGCATATAGAGAAGGTTATCGGGCTTATACTTATAGGACGTGGACGCGGGGAGGGAAAAAGATTATGGGAGCACGGGATATAGGACTATACATTATGGGACGATGTGCCGCTCGTGCCGATGCCAAAAACATGCTCGGTTATCGGACGATAAAAATTTTTTATTTTCGTTTGCTTACCTGCGATTCTATTCTACAATTAGGTTGGCAATAGGGCCGACAAGGAGAAGAAAATGGTACTAGGAATAACAATCGGAACGGGCGCGGTGGTGATGATGGTGATTATGATGATTAAGACCAGCTTAGAAAATGCTGGCAACACCTACGGGCGGCGGAGCGTTTGCGGACGTTCGGCTCGGTGGAACAGGAGGGTGCGATAATGTTTACAATGATCGGACTAGGATTTCTCATGGTGGTTATCGGAGCGGTGAAGGTGTGGTGGGAATTATCGGAATAAAGGAGAGCTTTATGTGGACGCTAGTTATCTGGACATCGCCGAACGACAGCGCATCCTACGATTATCGGACGAGAATGGAAGCGTTGGCTATCGGACGTAATTGCATCGACGCCTATGCAGTTGAATTATACGGACCTGACGGCGAGTATGAAGGATTTTCGGACTAGGAGGTGCTGTGATGATGAAAGCAACACTTGAAGTTTTCTGGCCAAGCGACCCAACATTTTCGGACGCTGACAAGGTTTCGCGGTACGATAATCTTTGGGACGATTGTGTGATGATAGACGCGAGAATAGCAGCCCTTTGTGGTGGACACGCCATCGCGACACTATCGGACGGCTACCGGGTCGAATACATCTCGGACGATTGCGAGCCGACTGGTTATCGGACTAAAGGCGTACCATGTGAAACGGTCTGATTATCGGACGAAGGACCGGGCCGAATTATCGGCCCTTCTTTTGCGCTGATCGGTTTGGTCCTATAAAAATCACTGCTTGTAAAATCGTAACTTAACTGCGAATTATGGGACCAGGCATATATTACTTCGTTTATGTGCGTTTCCTGCGGGATGTTATCGAATCATGCAAATAATATCGAAGAATTCCTATAATAATTGAGACATTATCATTAAAAATCAACATTTTATTGGCCTATCCTCGTATAATATATTATGGGAACTATCCGGGAAATAAAGGTTACAGGACGTAATTATGAATTATCGGTCCTTGTCGATGAAGAAGATTATCAGACGTTAAGGTTATGGGAATATGGTTTGTCCAGAATTATAGGACTTGATACAACCTACATACAGACTTATAAAAAGGGCAAAAGGGGTTATCTCCATCGTCTTATTATGGGGGTTTCGGACGCGACAACGTCCATTTTCGTAGATCATATTGACCATAATGGGCTTAATAATTCTAGGACCAACCTACGTATTACCAATAATAAGGGTAATCAGCGCAATTCGCGCAAACGATTATCGACAAAACGAACAAGCTCCTATAAAGGAGTTTATTTTTCTCACAATAATAAGATGAACCCCTGGTTAGCATCCATTCATCTATCGGACAGTAGAACACATCTGGGATATTATAGGACCGAAATAGAAGCGGCTCACGCCTATAATAAGGCCGCTATCGAGCATTTCGGCGACATGGCCAACCCGAACATTCTCGGACCATAAAATTTTTCAGATTTTTATTATTTGGACCTTGACTTTTGTATGGTTCCCGCCTATACTCCTACAGTAGTACGGGACAACGAAATGATGTTTTTTTCGGACGGGGGAAAGGGCGATGAAAAGGCCGCTATTATCAGACGACATGGTGGATATGAAGTTAGCTAGTCTGGAAAAATTGCAGTATCGCTTGGAATTAACGGGGCCGATAATGTTCTGGAAAGCAGAAGTGATCGGACCATTCGGCTCGGAGTTTTTCGGACGGTCCAGTAACGGGCCAACGACCGATAAAGCTATCGAGCGACTTAAATTGCAGCTTGAACGAATCGGGTTTATCGGACTACTGATTGAAAGCCCGATAATCGGAAAAGATTATTCGGACGACGATCTGTTATCGGACGAAGAAGTCCCTGACGAGTTATAGGACGATAAGGGGGTGTAAAGTGTTGCTGAAAAAAAGAACGTATTTCTTGACGAATGTTATCGGCGAATCTTGTTTGGTCCGAGTATTCGTTGCGACGGCAAACGCAAACATCGTCTTTATGGGACGCCAGAATTTCCTTCCGATAAGACGTGCCTTTTCCGAGCAAGGGGAAACGACATTAGCGGACGATGACGAGGGCGAAGAGTGGAAAGACCGATAAACTAGCGGGACAAAGAAGTTATAGGACTAGGGAACCGATCGGCCTTGGTCCTATAATTTGCGCCTACGGCACAGTTATAGGACTCCCTTATAATGTTAAAATCGTAATTAAACTGCTTTTTATAGGACGTGGCATATATTACTTCGCCTGCGAGCGTTTCCTTCGGGACATTCTAGGATCATGCCAATAATAACGAAACTGCCCATAATAATAAAGACATGCCGATTGAAAAACGATATATTATCAGACTAAAAGATTTTCTTGTCGGGCGACTTGACTTCGGCGGTCGGCTTGCATATAATTCAATATGACCGAACGCGATAGCCTATAGTGTTATGGGCGAGCGTAAAGTCGATCCATTATAGGAGCTCCAATATGTCGGCAACCGCAGTAGTTTCAAGCCCAGTAACCACCAGCAAAGTTCACGAAAAGGAATTTTTGACGACCGCGCAGGACTACGCGCGTGACCGCAAGGGCATAGATTGGCTATCGTCCCAACCCAACCCAGACGAGGCTATCGACCGCGTTATGAAGGTTATTGGCCGCCTTCAGAATATGGTTGCCAACGGTTCGGACTATACTCCAGCCGCGCAGCTCGGCTTCGGGTCCGCTAACGCCTCAACCATCGCGTCCGGTATTCTCGGCGCAGGCTTGACGGGTTCGCAGATTCGCAAGCTGTTCGCAACCGTAGGCAAGCCGAAGGCATAATTTTCGGACCTCGACGACTTATCGAGGAACGAATTATCGGACGGGAGACGCGGGTTTCTCGTCCGATATTTTTGCGCGGATTTATATGGTCCTATAATTTTCACTGCATGGTAAATCGTAAAATAACTGCAATTATAGGACGTGGATTATATTAACTTCGTTTGTGCAAGATTTTCTAAGACATTCTCGGATAATACCAATAATATCAACTATGCCTATAATAAAGAGAACATATCGATTGAATAAATAGATATTATAGGAATCCCATAATTTTTATTGGGTTCGGACGTATAATTATAGGACCGAAGAAGAAGCGGCAACAGCCTATAATAAAGCAGCTATCGAATTATTCGGACCTATTGCCTTCCTCAATATATTACCGGACCAAAAATAATTTTTTTGATTTCTGGTTATAAGACCTTGACATTTCGGTTCTGCAAGCATATAATATAATAGTATTTTCGGACAAAAGAAGGTTGATCTGGACGAGTTTTCGGACGACGGGAAGATGGGCGATATGCGCACTTTTTCTTCTTATAGGACTAATTATTAGGACTACGATTTTATCGGAGGTTCCATATAATTTCTGTCTTGGCATCGTATTATTCAAAGACTTATCGGGTGGTGCCAATAATCATTTTATTTTACCCAAAGGCTTGACTATCGTTGACTACGAGCATATAATTAGATAGCCGAATGCGCAGCGACCCGATAACTTCGGGAACGGTCGATAATTCGACCCGATATAGGCTTATTATATGCCATAAGCCCGCACGGTTCGGTTAGTCTGATAAGGGCGAGTAGCGCAAGGTAAAGTAGTTCTTTACTTGAAGCGCCAGCGAAGGGTTTTGTTATCGGCCCTGACTTCGGGCAATGCCCGATAAAAGGTTCTCATTCGGACGGGAGCGTCCGATAAGGACGGAAGCCCGATAATAAGTCCGCGCTATCTAGGGCGCACTCCCTAGTGAGAGTCCGATAAGTTGTTCGGACAAGGGCGCAAGTCCCCTAGTCAGTCCCATAATCAATTCATGGAAGTCTCCCGACAAGAGCAGAATTAAAGTGGGGTCTCAACTGGTTATCGGCGGCGCGTCTGTCAACCCGAATAACTTGGGCGATAACTAAGTTCTTATCGGTCCAACGGATTCTCGAAGTATTATTGAAGCGATACTCCTTCCATTGAAGCTATGGTCAAGTCTTGTGCAACGATTCGCTCGCGTAATTATCGGGTCTTGTAAGCAAGTCAAAGCTTACTTCGGTCTATTGTCGAGCGATAGTGTGAGACTTCAATCGCTGGTGGATGCCGCTTTCGGCTAAGGTCGATTGTTCGGGTTCGATAACTGGTCAATAATACTCAAACCAACTTTCAATTCAAAGGGCATGATTATCGGATGAAGTTTTGGTCCGAAAAGATTCTGCCCTTCTCGTCCAATAACTCTCCAGTCCAAAAGCTACGACCCATAAATAAGGGCAAAAACACGGGAAAAGGTCAAAGTCCAAATAAAGAAAAACTGCCTGCAATTTTTTCGCAGAGTCAGAATCTTTTTTGGATCAATGAGATTTCCGGGGTCCGGCTCTTTTTAGAGCTCCTTGGGTTTGCGCCAGGATTCGCGGTATTATTGGATGTTTTCCGTATAAGTGTAATGGTAGCACACTTCTGGGCATACCGGAAGAAGTCTAGGTTCGACCCCTAGTACGGAAAATTATTATTGGGCTTCGTCGTATAATGGTTCATGGGATCGGTCTGTCTAAAACACAACAAAGAAAGAGACGCTTCAAGGCATTGTCCAGAATGTCGCAAAGATTATACCCTTAGTGAAAAGGGACGTAAGGCGATTACGGAGTACGAAAATTCCAAAAAGAGAAAAGAGTCCAAAAAAAGAAACAGGTCAACCGATAAAACAAAGTACTCGGACGGACAAAGACAAAGGGAATACCTCAATACACCAGAAGGAAGGTTGAAGTACGGAGCAAGAAACTCTGTACATTACGCAATCAAAAGGGGTAACTTAACCAAGCTCCCCTGTCAAATATGTGGGAACCCAAAGTCCGAGGCCCATCACTATCTAGGTCATTCCAAGGAACATAGATTACATGTAGTGTTCCTCTGCAAAAAGCATCATTACCAAGCCGACCACGATCCGGCCTTTAACGAAACTCTCAAACCAGACGGCCTCATCGTCTAATTGGCTAGGATAGTACCCTTTCAAGGTACAGATACGAGTTCGAGTCTCGTTGAGGCTATAAACCAATGTTCATTTTTTAAGAGGAGGTCTGCGCAAAATGAAAGTAGTTATGTCAGTGAATGTAGGAAAATACGGAGAGGGCAAGGTAGTTGAAATTGTCCAAGCGGCTTCGGACTGGGTAAGGACCAAGAAAGGAACGTATCTGCAAAAGGACTTCGTTCGAGAAATTGGAGGAAATTCGATAGGGAAGGAAGTTGTGATCTAGAGTCGCGTTCCGTCCGCGATTCGTTTGCTGTGAGTGTGTGTCGGAGTCATAATTTAGATTCCGGAAGGATAGACACGTCACGCGGTCGGGCTCCGTACCGACCAGTGAAATTAGTTGTTCGATTCAACTACAGCAAATTATTATTGGACAAGTTAGTATAATGTCTCATGGAAGAGGTATGTCCGGTCAAAACAAGGGAAATCAAGTTGGGCGGAAGCAAGGGTCTGTCTACAATAGTCGATGAATCGGACTTTGTTTCCCTCAATCTTGGTTCATACCGATGGTGCCCAACGGTAAGTCCCACCTTGACGTATGCGGTAGCCAATAACGGAAAACGTCAAGTAATCTATCTCCATCGTCTGATAATGGGACTTATAAGTGGTCCTCGGTCTGTGTGCGTAGACCACATCGACCACAACGGTCTCAATAATTCCAGAAGCAATCTGCGCATAACAAACCAAAGCGGGAATATGAGAAACGTGCGCAAAAAATATGCAAACAAAAGCGCTTCTCCTTATAAGGGAGTTACACGGAGATTAAAAGCCAAATCAAATCCGTGGAAAGCGAAGATTCGACAAGGAAACAAAACCAAACACCTTGGAGTCTATCCAACAGAAATCGAAGCGGCACAAGCATATAACAAGGCGGCGATCGAACTTTTCGGCGAGTTCGCGTGTCTAAATAAACTCCCCTGGTTGAAAAGGAGAAGCCATGAGTCGTGTCTACAATAAGTTAGAGAATCCGGCTTTACAGTTCTCTCTTTTACATAGAGTGGGGAGAGAATTTTGTGAAAGGGTAGTAAAAGGAAAAAGATTCAAGGAAGATAGTCTGACCGAGATTGCTGGTAACGGCGTGTATGGGTTTCAAAGCAGAAGACAAAAACGAGAGGTATCCTCGATGGTTCAAACAATTGACGGAACCGGACTCAAGAAGGCGAAGAAAACTGCTTGTAAACCAAGGAAAGAGGTTTGCAAATTAGTAACCAGTTTTCAGGCATATTGGGCAAGTCTCGATCCCGAAGAGAAGAAGCGGAGAAAAGACGAGCAGGACAAAAGAATTAGGGCTAGGAACAGAAACAGAAGGGCGATATACGGGCGTCGAAAAGTTGTTGTATTCACGACCAACCAAACCAGAGGAAAGAGAGGTGGATTAACAACTACTCCCAGGACTTAAATCATTAAGAATACCGAAATCACACAATTCTATAACAGCTTCGTTATAGGCTTTCGCCGCTTCTTTCTCTGTCCGAAAACTTCCTAGATATTTATTTTTTCCATCTATCCTAATACACGCCTGCCAGGGTTTTAATTTGCTATGAATGGTGTGTCGGGAAACACCCTTGTATCTCGAAGAAGTTTTCAATAATGTTTTATGACAATTGCGAGAGTTGCCGCTATTATTAGTGATTCGCAAATTGTTCTTTGAATTATTGAGACCATTATGGTCTATATGATCGACATAAACAAAACAGGGCGAATTTACAACTCCCATGATAAGACGATGTAAATACACATTTTTGTCCTTTTTATAGGTTATAATATATGTCGTCTTATATCCCGGTATCCTACTCCACGAGTATTCCCACAGCCGAAGTCTCCAATAGTCCTCTTCGTCCACGAAGGTAGTCACTTCATAATCACGTCCATACACCTTCATTTCCCGAATTTGTTCCATAATCCAATTATACCAACAACCGCAATTATTCTTTTGTCAAGCATAAAACCGAGAAGTAGGATTTATTGAAACGGCCCGTTAGTTTAATAGCTTAAAACCGCTACCTTATAAGTAGCAGAACACGGAGCGTAACCGTGACGGGCCATTGTTTAAGGAGAATTAAAATGAAGATTTTTTGTTTGACGTTTTTAATTACCTTGAGTCTGTGGTTTGGGGGAGGCTGTTTATGAGAACTATCAAATTAAGAACAGAAGAAGGTATGACCGACCAAGAAATCAGAGAAACAGCTAGGAAGTCTCCTAACGGGGAATACGCGACTGAAATATGTAAGGGTTGCGGTTCTTACAAAGTAGACCCAGAAGGAAATCTGACAAAAGCAAAAATTGTTGGCACTTGTCGAGAATGTGTAGTTCTAGTCTAAAACTCCTCAAGAAGAATCAGACGTTTTCTTGGGGTTCGTTTTTGGGCTAAAAACCCATATAAAAGGAGAAGAGAATGATCGTATCCGCAATTAAGACCATTGAAAAGGTCGCAAATGGCATCCCTCTCCAGTTTTTGTCAAAAGAAGAGAGAGGATGTGTCCATTATTTCTTTGGCGATGATTTTGTTTATGTTAAGGCTTCTCTTTTTATGAAACGACTCATAAGTCTTTGCGCGTAAACGACTTACAGAAGAAAGGTAAGAAAAATGACAAACTTTTGGGCCTATTTCATCCTCGGACTATGTGTGGGAATCGGAATTGAACTAATCTTCCGTCCAATAGAGCGAATTTTCAGGAAGTAAGCTTAAGTCGGCCAATCACTAGAATCTTTTGTCCCGCTTAGGGCCTTTTTCTCATAAAGTGGCATTTCCAGGTCAAAAACGGACATCTCAGAGGGAAAATATGAGTAATGACCAGATATTATCATGGCTTTTCTTCTTTTTCTTAATGTTTATTGTTTATTGGCATTGGTTTTTGGAGGAAAAGAAGCAATAATGTAGTTCCAGAAGATAATCCGTAACTATATTTCAGCCTTTTAAGTAAAAAAAGAGATAAATAAAGCCATTATTCAAGTCTTTTAGGGCATTTTTTCGGACCCTTTTTGTGTATAAAAACGTTGTTCCCAGCCTCAGAACGCCATTTTTCGGACCATCATAAAGCATTAGCGGTCCTTCAAAGAGTATTCGGGCAATAGCAAAGTGATATCAAAAAGATACAGAGTCCGGCTCTTTGTCTGGTACACCACCGAGACCCATTTTTCACCACTTCAAACCACTAAACCCGTATTTCTTAGAACACACTTCTTCGACAAAAGTATGGGTGCTAGACGTATAATATAGGATGGAGGAGAAGTGGGCAAACGTGGTTTCGGCTAACGATTATTACATTATTTCTACTAACGGAGTGGTAGAAAATATCAATACCGGAAGAACTATCAAAGTCAAAATAGGCACCAACGGTTATCCCGATGTCCAGTTAATGAAAGATGGAAAACGTAAAGATTTCAGACTTCATCGTCTAGTGTTGGAAGCCTTTGTTAGTCCTCGTCCTCCAGGAATGGAATGCCGTCATTTGGACGGAAACCGCCTTAATTATTCCCTTGATAACCTAAAGTGGGATACAAGATCAGAAAACATGCGAAACAAAACTGGGCATGGAACAACCAATAAAGGATCAAAACACTGGAAAGCTAAATTAAATGAGAAACAGGTCATAGAAATACAAGAACTATTAAAGATGGGAGTATCTTGTATTGAAATTGCCAAAAGATTCAACGTTAGTAGACAATGTGTTTCTAATATAAAGTTTAATAGAATATGGAAACACCTCTAGAATAATCCCTAAATCATAGTAGTACACATCTATTTGTATAGGTCTACAACAGAATCTATCGTTTTGCGCCTACCCTTTTGTTTAGACGTTAAACGATTGGTTTTGTCAAAAGGAGATAGAAGACATGAACAGAATAATGGTAGTCACTGGGATGATTGTAGCCATGTTCTTGGCTATCGTAGGTTGCACGGAACAAGAGCGGGCAAAGAATTTTGGAGGTTCAACAACCGTCGAATTGCCTGAAGGCAAAAAAACTCGTGATGGTTACGTGGAAAAACTCGGAAATCTGGTTTCTGACGCGGGATATGAAAGAAGGCGACTTGGTTGAGACCTACAATTTCGCCGAGAAAAGTGCGTGGGGCATTTTGGAAGGCAGCGTCACCATCAAGGAACACCCGTCGTCGAGACCGTGGTAAATCTCCGGCTGGAGTATGTGGCGAAGAATCCGAAACCACACAGGAGAAAAGCATGAGTACAACAATTTCACTTGAACCGTTCAAGCCGTCAAAACCAACGGAACATTGGTGTGCGGAATGCGATTGCAAAATCGTCAACAGTGAGGATGGCAAAAGCGGCTCATTTTTCACCGTTTTTGGACATGTCTTTTCGAAGGAATCTCGGCAGTACGACGGGGAATATGTTGGTGTCATGTTCGCCGTATGTAGCGATTGTATAAACGAAAGAACCCGGAAACACACCTCTCAAGTCGAGTGTACGACAAAGAACCCGAAGCCGTAGAGGAGATAAAATGTTGACACGATTCCAGATTAAACAACGGGAAAAAAGAGCATATATCAAGTTGCTCAACCGGCTGCGAAAACCCAACGGCCTTTATAGGCCAGAAGATGTCTGGATTGTTTCAGTTATAGGAACAGCCCTTGGATTTTCTTCAGACCACATAATGGTCCTGGAAAGAGCGGCTGTGACTCAAAGTCGATAACTGCAAATCGTAGTCGGCTGTATTTTAATTTCACTTCTAAAGAAAATGAAACATATCACATCATCATCTACGGTACGGCCCTAAACCTCGATTCCAGCCTCTTGAGACTTTTCTGTCTGGCGTGGTTGAAGGGTAGGAATTCCTGGAAATAGGGTTTCTTTTAAGGAGATCACAACGTGGTTTACAATATCGTTACCGTTCCTGTCCCTGAAGAATTGTGTCAAAAAATGGTTAGGGGCATTGAAACGATGAGTGATGTGTGGGACGCTTATGATATCCTCAAGAATCAGGTCAAGAAAGATGAGGCAAATGTTGCCCTTGCTCGTCCTTTGCATATGGAACTAGAGCGTCCAAGTCTGGATGAATCTATGATCGACGCCGACGCTCACGATTATCGTTCGCCCGGTTGTTAGTAAATGGCCGTTAGCTTAAAGCTTCCGAATGGTACGCCCATCGGACGGTAAAGCCTCGGATGATTACCGGGAGATTATGGGTTCAAATCCCATACGGCCAATTTCCATGTTCACTGAATTACACTTTGTTCAAAAGGGAGAAAGTATGCCAATAAGCGAAAGTCGTGCGGTTATGGTTCGAAGCGTAAAATCACGCATAACCTTGTGTTCCGATCACCAATGCGAGACAAAAGAATGTGGCTGTGATTCTGGTGTCTGTCCGGCTGCAACTGGAGAATAAAAATATGAAAATAACAGAAATAGAAAAAGGGTGTTGTGGAGGAGGATGGACTCCTGTTTACGCGAACTGGAAAGATGGAATGATTGTGGCTACATCCAAATATCTACCGAATGAAATCCAGATATGGAGATTTAGTTATCCGGATTTAGCCAAAGAAAATTGGTCAAGGGGTCAACATTGGTTTCTAGATTATTGCGGATCAGATAAAGCTTTTTGGGCCACAGGAAGAGCCGCAAAAGCTATGTCTATGCAAATTTCTGATTTCAAAAGAGAAGAAAAATGATTAGAAAACAACGCAAAGCACTCATAAAAGAAATCCAGGACATTCTACGTTCCCAGGAAAAGTAATGTCAAGATGCAATGCTTGGCACAATGGTCGTTTTAACGATGGTATACGGGAGATTTTATCTCCAGATGGTGAATATATTGACTTAAACCCGTACAATCGCTGTAGCGACCCGTTTGTCTTTAACACTTTCCGTTTGAGGGAAGGAAAAGAAACAAGAGGGGTAGGAAAACCAAGTAAAAAACACAAGGAGAATAAAAAGAATTCGACATCCGTGACGAAAAAAAACGAGCTTGTTCAATACTAAGTGAGTAAACCATGAAACTTTATCATTGTGAGCTACCACCTTAAGGTCGTGTGGTTTCTTGCTTCAACGAGTCGCTAACGCAACTCTCCACAAGCGTAAATTCCCCTCGCTCCGAGGGATATGTATTTTGGGTACAAAACGCAAATCTCTTTATATTTTTCGCAGCCAGTATATCTCTATCGTGATTTTCATTACAAAGCGGACACTTCCAATTACGATCAGACAGCCGTAGATTCTTGTTGTGGTGTCCGCAGGGACACAGCCGACTAGACGGATCGAATCTTCCAATGATTAAAAGATTTTTTCCATACCAATCGCATTTGTACGATAAAGGAGAACAAAAATGGCTACCATCGAGGAAACAGCAACGGGATGTATTGGAGCACATTCATATAGAGACTTTGCCAAAAAACATGGGTATAGTCATATAGAAGTCCTCAATTGGTGTAGTTCGGCTGGAGATTGGCAATTTATAATAAGTAAAAATGGGAAACGGTGGAGGATTCTTTACCAAGAAAATAATTTTCCTAGACCGGGTTTTTCTCATACTGTTGGTGACGAAATATACGAAGGCACCCCAGAAGAAGTCTTTCAGACTATTTATGGACTAGAAAGGAAAACATAATGTTCCCCAACACCAAAACAAATGAATCACAAGACAAATTTAAGAAATTGGCCGACGATTTTCAAGAGATTGTCGATGACTTATTTCTTAATATCAAATATTTGATGTTCGATCTGGAAGCTACCCGTCGAGAAAATATGGAACTTAAACAAAGACTTTTAGATCAAGAAAAAGGATTAAACCGTGAAACTCTATCGTTGTAGAAAATGCGGCCAGTCATTTAACACAACCTTCGAAGGTAACTTGTGCCTCGCCTGTTTGTCAAACAAAGTTGAACTTGAGTCCGATCTTTCCTGGCATCCATTAAAACAAATAAAATTATGGTTGTATGATCTATTAACATGGGAACTACAAAATAAAATTTCCATGCTAGAGTCACAAATGGTTAATAGAACAGAAAGAATAGAAGCCCTAGAAAATAGGATTAAAAAATGATTAAAGTTCATTGTAGAACAAATTTGGACGGATACGAAAGAGCAGAATGGCCAACGGAGATGTGTTGTAGGCCAGTGGTTGGCGATAGAGTAGCTTCTAATAATAACAAAGGAAATTTACATATCGTGTCTGTGATTCATCACCAGACTATTAAGGGTGAATTCGTAGGTGGTTTGAGTGGATCATCGGATTATTGTTATCTTGAAGTTGAACTTAACAGGGGTTATTAAATGAAATTACAAATAGTATTTAAAATGCCCGACTGGGATGAACAACTTAAAAATCAACTTCCCATACCAGACGAAGTTGAAATAAGGGAAATGGGAACAACACTAGAAGATGAAATGGAATTTAGGATCTCAAGTATCAAAAAAATAATAAGTGAAAAATGGCTTAAGTATAGTGAATGCGTTACCATTGACTTTGATATAGAAAAAGGAACGGCTACGGTTGTCGAAAGGTAAAAAAATGGAAATCGTAGTTTCTTCTCGCCAAGCCGTCTGCGGAGTAATACAAAAAATCCAAAAAGACAAGCCAGACATCAAAGTGATTTGTGTGTCGATAACCGATCCGAAGTCAGAACCAGTTAATCTTCCTTTATTGGATCTCGACATACTCCGACTTCAATTCCATGATTTGGACCAAACATACCCAATTTCTGGTCCCGCAATTGTTTTATTTAATACTGATATGGCTCACGAGATCAAGGGTTTTATGGAGGAGAGAATTGACTGGGTAGAAAATTCCAGTTTCGGGGTTGATGATTTAATTATTGTAGTACATTGTGAAGCTGGAATTTCTAGAAGCGCGGGTGTCGCGGGAGCTTTGGCAAAACATTTCTTTGGGAATGACGATATTTTCTTCAGAAGTCCATATTTACCCAATAGATTGACGTATAGTATATTATTAAATCTTTTGAGTGGAAAGGAAAATCAAATTCCAAATGTAATTATATGCAATGAGGATTCTAATGTTTTTTAATAAAGAGATTTGGAAGTATATTCCTGGATACAGAGAATTACACCAAGCCTCTAATTTTGGTCGAATAAAATCTTTTAGAACAAAATTCAATAATAAACAAATGTTAATAACAGTATCACTAATTGATCAAAACTTTTCAACTTCAGAAATAGCCAAGGTAACTGGCATTAGTAAAACTCACATATTAAGAATACGAAATAATCCCAAAGAACATTTAAATAATGGAAAAATTTTAAAAGCAACTTTAGGATCGCATGGTTATTTGTATGTTACGTTGCGTAGTAATAAAAAATATTTGGTCCATAGATTAGTGTTAGAAACTTTTGTTGGTCCATGTCCTGCGGAAATGGAATGTAGGCACTTGAACGGTATCAAAACTGATAATAGGCTAGATAATTTATGTTGGGGAACACGTTCAGAGAATATGCAAGATAAAAATAGGCACGGTACAAACATCTCTGGAGACCATAAAGGAATTAAAAATGGAATGTCTAAATTAAACGAAGAAAAAGTTAAAAAAATCAAGAAATTATTAAAAGAAGATAAATTAACACAAAAAGAAATTGCAAAATTATTTAATGTGAGTGCATGTACAATATCCGCTATTAAAAATGGTAGAGTTTGGAAATATGTGGATTGATAATAATTTTGTAAATGCAATAATCCATAAGGGGAAAAGGAGTTCGATGTTTATGTCCCAGAATAAACCAGTTCTTGTAGATCATAAAGAACACGGTAAGGGGCTCGTGATAACCACAAATCAAGCGGAAGACAAAAGCACAAGAATATTTATTGTGTGGCAAGATGTGGAACAGTCATCCGCTTTGTGTGGGTGGTATATCTTTAATGAAACAGATTTCATAAAGGATTAAAAATGTATTTCTTAATTTGGATTTTTGAAACTTGTGAACCGGGTCGATGTTATGGGCCGATGGAGTTAATGGAATGCGATAATAAACTTCGTCAATATGCTCAAGAAGAAATTAAAAATGGAAATCTATTGGATGAATACGCAGAAGAATATCGGTATATCAATTCTAACAATGGAGAAGGATGGTACATCATTAAATCAGAGGAGATATAATATGAATTCTGGTGAAATAGCAAAAAGAAACGCATACAGAGAAGGAGATACCATTGCCATTTATGGAAATGCGTATCGTATAACCAAAATTTTTGAAACAGAAGTTTTTGGAATCCAAGTAGTTGAAAATGGTGGGTGTGTGTTAAGTAGTACGAATTATTTGTTAGATTTAAGGTTAGATGGGTGGAGGCTTGTTATATCATGAAAATAGAAATGCCCAATACTGCAAAAAAAGTTCCCGTAGATTCAATTATGATTGGACAGTGTTTTCTTCATGGCGACGAAGTTTATATGAGAACTGATGGATCGTTCTCTGGCGGTGATGGTTGTTATTCTATTAGAATAGTTAGACTTTTAGACGGAGCAGAAGATGGCCTGCAAGCAGATGCCCAAGTAGTGCCAATAAAAATGAAATGCGTAAAAGATTGTTAATTAGCTTAGTCTGGTTAAAGCGCGATTCTTATAAAATCGAGACCAATGGTTCAAATCCATTACGGCCTATTTTAATAACTCATCTTCTATTTCCATATGACAATTAGAACAAAGTAAATCACACTAAAAAGGAGATATTTCATGTTTGAAGTCTACGACAACGGAAAATTGGCTAGTCATTTGTACCAGGACGTTGATAACAGTTGGGAGCATCCTGAATGTGAAACCTTTGAAGAAGCCCAAAGATATTGTAAAGAATGGTTGGGAAACTATTCTTCATTGTGTCCAACCGAACCCAACAAAGTAGTTGACTATTCGGGATGTGGAGATACAATAGAAATAAGGAAAATAAAATGATAGATGAACAATTGGAAGTTGGTACATTAGTTAAAACAATGTCAACGGATGGTAAAATATGTTTGTATGGTAGAATTAAAGAAATAAAAGAAGATTTCTATTATATCAGAGTTAATCCTGAGTACCACTATCATGCCGAAGTTATTGTAAGATATGTAAATGAAATAATCTTTTGTCGTGGACCTAATTATCTTCTTTGAACAAAAAGGATTTCCGGGAATACGAGAATATAAAATGATCCTACCAACATATGCAAATAAAGACCACCCGGTTTTTATGACAAAGACGGCGAGGCGGCTTTTGTAGGTGTGGAAGATGAATCAGGATTTTATGTTTATTCTCTGTCTGGAAAGTTGCTGGCAAGTAATCCGTCGAGAGAAGTCTTCGAGAAAATCGTTGACATTTACATATAGGAAAATAAAATGATAGCATTTACATTAACCAAAGAAAGTCTTATTTTACACGAGGACAATCGTTACATTCCCGGTCTACGAAGATTCGTGGAAGATGTAATAGGTCTTAGGGCACCGGGTCCAGTCTTTAATCATTTTTTTATAAACACAAAAGAAGATTATCTTCGCATCAAAGCGTGGTTAGTAGCAATGGGGGAAATAAAATGATCTTCGTAGGAGATGTTCACGGGAGGTCGGATGAATATCTTAAAATAATAGCTCGACACAAAAGTTCGGTACAAGTCGGCGACATGGGGTTTTCGTATAATCATTTTAGAGACCTTGATCCAATTGGGAAAAATCATGTATTTATAGGTGGTAATCACGACAATTATGATATGATTGATTCTTGCCCCAATTATCTTGGGAGATTTGGCCAAGGATATAACAAGGAGATAGGCGGATTTTTCTATGTGTCTGGGGCTTATAGTATAGATCAGCATCTAAGAACAGAAGGAAGATCATGGTGGAGGAATGAAGAACTTTCATATGATGAATCCTCTCGTTGCCTTAGCAAATACATTGCCCACCAACCAGATGTAGTTGTATCACATGATTGTCCTGGCATAGTAGCCTCATCAATGTTTGGTAAAACCGATAGAACTAGAACCAGACAATTATTAAGCGAGATGTTTGCTATATGGAAGCCAAGATACCATTTCTTCGGTCATTGGCACGAATCAAAAAGAATGGAAATCAATGGTACTAAATTTATTTGTCTGGCAGAGTTAGAAACATTTGATTCAAAGGAACTAAAATGAAATACAGAGAAGCCTTAGAAATGATGAAAACATTCACAGAAGAACAATTAGATTGTGACGTAACAATAGAACTTGAATATGCCGATGAGTGCCTATCTGCTGAACTACGTATCTGTGGCGAAAATCACACGATGTTGGATGAAGGTCATCCCGTAATTTTTACGGTTCATGCCTAAGAAGGAGAAAGACAATGTTAATAAAACAAGATTTGTTGGAAGTAAGGGAACAGATTCAAGAAGATTTGGATTGTATTCTCGGAAACTACGGATCAAAAAGATATAACGATCTTTTAACAGATATGGATCAAGCCGTCGTAGATAGATTTGAAGTATTGTTTTCTAAATTGATAGACGCTACGGTTGATGTTGAGGAATAAAAATGGAAATGACATATCTCCAAAAACAAATTCTATCAGCGGTTGGTTTATTGACCGCTATTGGAATTCCTGCAACCCAAGAGATGATAGAAAGAGTAATAAAAACTGCGGGAGAGGCTTTGGAAGATGAACTATTGTGTGAATGGGTTATTAAATATGCGCCGATCGTTTCCCCAGAGGAAAAATAAAAATGAAAAATTCAAATGTAGTCGAAATAGCCTTTGCTTTGTGCGCTTGTTTTATATTTGTTGTAATAGGATACTTTTTAAGCAATTTTGTACTCATTAAATTATGGGCTTGGTTCGTAGTTCCCGTATTCGCTGTTACACAAATATCTATGGTTCAAAGTATGGGACTAACTTTGATAATTGGATATGTACTAAGATCAAGTTTGATGGTAGATGGAAAGAAAAAACTCAAGAAAGAATTCGAAGATAAAAGCCCGTTTGAAATATCGGGTATTCTATTTGGATATGCTATTCTTGCCCCTTTATTTGTGTGGTTTATGGGTTATGTCATAACTCTGTTTTTATAAAGGAGAATAAAATGAAGTTCGAAACTGTAAATCAAGATCAGGTAATGTTTGTGTCACGCAAAGGTAGGTCGTCCAAATACGATGAACTTTTCCTTTCTTTGAAGGCTTTAGGGACGGGAAAATGTGTCGTGATCAAAGTTGATGAAGGGAAATCTGCTGAAAAATTGCGAGCAAATTTATATCAATCATTACGTAACCATAGATTAAGTAATTTTAATCTTAATATTTTAAGCGACCAGACAGGTATTGCTATAAATAAAAAAGAGACAAAGGGTGAATAAATTAATTGATTTAACGGGACAAAAATTTAATAGATTAACCGTTATTAAATATTCCGGTAAAACAAAAAGGGGGATTTCCAAATGGTTGTGTTTGTGTGATTGTAATAATAAAGTAATTGTAAACAGCGATAGTCTTAAAAGCGGACATACCAAAAGTTGTGGGTGCTTTAACATAGAAAAAATAAAATTGAGATCTATAACACATGGCCACTGTAAAAATTATAAAGAATCAAAAACCTATAGAGCGTGGCAACATATGTTAGATAGATGCAATAACACCAAAAATCCAAATTATAAAGATTATGGGGGTCGAGGAATTACCGTCTGTAAAAGATGGGATATAAATAAAGGTGGATCTTTCGAAAATTTCTTAAAAGACATGGGAGAACCACCGACAAAGAAACACCAATTAGATAGAATGAATAATAATAAATTAAAAAATGGATATTCCCCCAAAAATTGTTGGTGGACAACCTATAAAAAGCAACAAAGAAACAAAAGAAGTAATAAATTATATTATCGTGATGGCAAATTACAGTGTGTATCAGAATTGGCAGAAAAATATAAAATAAATAAAGGAACTTTGCACGGAAGATTAAAAAGAGGGTACTCTATAGAAGAGGCATTAACAATTCCGGTAAAAAAATATAAAAAGAAAGGGTGATATGAAACCTATTAAAATTTATCATTTTCTAGATAATTGTTCGTTAGAAATTTATCAAGACGAAAATCCAGAAAATCCAAGAACGGAATATGACAATCTTGGGGTAATGGTCTGTCTCCACGGAAGACATAATCTTGGAGACAACCATGAGTATAGAAGTAAAGATTTTAATGGATGGGATGAATTAGAGGAACAAATCAAATACAATAACCCAGACTGTGTAATCATGCCACTTTATTTATACGACCATTCTGGCATTACAATTTCTACTGGTTCATTCAATGATCGTTGGGACTCCGGCCAAATCGGTTTCATCTTTATAACAAAAGAAAGAATAGATAGAGAATTAAAGGGGAATATTGAACGAGCAAAAGAGGTTTTATTCGCCGAAGTTAAAACCTATGACCAGTATTTGCGAGGAGATATTTATAGATTTATTTTACGGGATAAGCCGTGTGAAAAATGCGGTGGTCCTGGCGAAATATTGGATAGTTGCTGCGAATTTTATGGAGACAATCCTGTGAACAACGGGGTATCGGATAATTTAAAAGAAGAATACAAAAGAGAACTACTATTATCGGAGAAATAGATGTGGAGACGTACACGACCGATTATCTTGTTGTCGGCAAACGTGAAAGAAATCAACTTTTAAAAAAATGTGTAAGTCTTATAAAAGAATTTGAATTTTTTGATACAATCGCATTTTCAGGAAATAGTGGGTCGCTAATGTCGTTCCCATTGGCTCATCGTCTTAATAAAGAGATTATAGTTGTAAGAAAACCAAGAGAAGTAGAATCCGCACATAGTTTTTCGAAAATAGAGGGGGTTGTTCCTTTTAAGAAAAGAATTGTTATTGTAGACGATTTTGTTTCTATGGGAAAAACAATAAGATACATTGTAAATACAATTAAAGAAGAAGATAAAAAAAATAAACTTGATGGGGAAATCTCCGAGAGTGGTATTGTAACGTGTCAATTTGTTGGAATTTTATTGTACAACCAAGAATTTTCTTGTACATCGGATTGTATTAATGACTTAGATATAGATATAGTAAACTTTAAAATTCCGGGAACACCATGTTAAGGATTAAAAATGATAGTCTGTGATAGGCATATAGAACTAGCTACAAAAATTGCTAAGGGGGGGGACGTTATTAAATCTCGCATGAGTTGCCTAGCCCTTTCTAGAAGCGGCGATATTATTTGTAGCTCTAGTAACAGACTTCTTCAAGGAAATCGTGTTCGTTGGTCAGAACATGCCGAAGAAGCAATTATTAGAAAGCTACGAAAAGTTGGTGCATTTTCTCGTTACAAAGATATCACGCTTTTTGTTTTTAGAATTTCATCCAACGGGATAAGTTTAGCCAAACCGTGTCTCAAGTGTCAAAAATTACTGGCCAGATATCCTGTCAAAGTTTTTTACACAACAAACAGGGGAAAAATAGAGAGATTATAAATGGATTCTGAAATGTGGAAAGATGTTGCGGAATATGAATGGTTATATCAAATCTCTAATCTTAGTAGAGTTAGAAGAATGGCGGGTTCCGCAAAATGTTATGAAAATAGAATTTTAAAACAAAATGTAGGTAGTCATGGATATTTGGTAGTTGATTTGTATAAAAACAATAAGAGAAAAACATTTACAATTCACAAATTAATATTAGAAGCATTTGTTGGCCCCTGTCCTTCTGGAATGGAGTGTAGACATTTAGACGGGAATCCCGCAAACAATAAAATAGAAAATTTGAAATGGGGAACTCGATCCGAAAACGTTAGAGATGCAATGAAACACAAAACAAGTAAAATCCCACACAACAAGGGGTCTGACCATGGAATGGCCAAATTAAATGAATGGAAAGTTCGTATTATAAAAAGATTATTAGAAGATGGTTGTTTAACTCAAAAAGAAGTTTCGGAAATATTTGAAGTTAATGAGCCTGCAATAAGTAAAATTCAAACACATAGAACATGGAAACATATCAAACAAGAAAATGGAAAAATAGAATGTCTGAAAAAGAGTTAGAGAGATTTGACCAAGAGGAAACAAACTTCGAGAAATTTATAAAACGCAAAAAGTATATTGACAAGGAAAGAAAAAAGAGTTTAAGAGACTATAGAGGAAAAGAAAATAAAAGATTCTTCAAAAAGGAAAAAAGAAATGATATCAAAAAATGATTACATAAAAATTTGGCCCACGGAAGAAATGATGGGCGTAACCTTTGATATGGTTAAAAAGGCTCACACAAAAGAAGAATATGACAATTTTTGTAAATGGATGAACGGTCAAACTTGTGGGCGAATGGATGATGGAGCTTCTGCCGTTTATTCTCACGATTATTGTCGCTGGTTGAGGCAGGGCAAAATGAAGGAACAAGGGATTGACTGGGATTGAAAATAAATAAAATGAGTAAAATAATTGATCTAATAGGAAAAAGATTTGAAAGGCTTGTTATTATTAAACAAGTAGAAAATGGTAGATATAGGGGTCGTCGATGGCTATGTCTGTGCGACTGTGGCAAAAAAATAATTGTTAGTACCAGCGCATTAAATAGCGGCAACACCAAAAGTTGTGGATGTTTGCGAATAAAACATGGCTACGGAAATACTCCGACTTATAAATGACAAATGTTGTTTAGTCGAAGTTGAAATAAAACAAACAGGAGAATCTAAAAATTAAAACCGATGTTTTAAAAGAAGTTTGGAAAGATATTGTAGGTTACAAAGGATTTTATCAAGTTTCCAATTTTGGTAATATAAAAAGAATAAAAAAATCTAATAATACTTTTATAGGCAAAGTTCTTAGGCCAATTAAACAAACAAGTGGTCATTTACGAGTTGATTTATGTAAAGATGGTAAATATAAACATTTTCTTGTCCATAGATTAGTTTTAGGAACATTTGTTAGATCTTGTCCACCTGGAATGGAATGCAGACATTTGGACGGCAACCCAGAGAATAATAGGGTAGATAATTTATGTTGGGGAACTAGGTCTGAAAATGCACAAGATTCTATGAAACACGGAACTTTTGTAAACAATAATGGATCGAGAAGTTATGCGGCAAAAGTAAGCGATAAACAAATTGTACAAATTAGAAAGTTAACAGAAGAAAGAAAATTAACCCAAAGAGAAATTGGTGAATTATTTAATCTTAATCAATCAGAAATATCTCGTATCAAAACGAAGAAACGCTGGAAATAATAGTGTGTAGTTTTAAAAGGAATAATTTTATGGGATCAGAATTAGGCGAATCTAGTAATTTTCAAACAAATCTTTTGGGGAAAAGGTGTGGTCAAGGAGAATATGAAATAGTCGGAATTTTCCATAAAAAACTTTTGGGACAATGGGATTGGAAAGTTTTACTTTTAAATTTATCTAACGGAAAAATTGCAGAAAAATTTTTAGCGAATGAATGTCCGGAAATTGATAGATAAAATATTATTCAAGATTTGGGTATAATAATGTGGATAAGGAAGGTATAGTGGAAAAGTTAAATGGATTCAATAAAAATAGAAAAAACTCGATTTTTTAAAAGTATTCGAAAGACTTTAACAGGAGGCGAAGACGGATTAGATATATATAAAATTATTTCTTTGCTTTCGTTTGAAGAATTGTGTCGTAGAATTTCTTATAGTAAAGAAAATTTTTTTATGTGCTGTCTTTGTGGCGCAATATTTCCCACAGATATTACTTTAGACAAAAATGCTATAAAATGCTCTTGGTGCGATTTCATTGAATCGTCGCCTTTTAGAAAAGATAGTACATTTGACGAAAAATTAATGTATTGTCTTGTTCTTTGCAAAGGTTTTCGAACTTTTAAAGACGTTATAGAAAAAATTAGATTCGCTTTTGGAGAAAATAAATGTTAAATAAAGATATATTAGAAATACATAAACAACTTCAGGAAGACTGTCCAGATTTTTATGCTCTTCAGGGTTTGTCGCCCAATTTGGCTACGCAAATAGCATATTGGATAAAAGAAGATAGAATACATACAATAAGAAGGACAATAAAAAACATAAAAAGAGTTTATAAAAGACGAGAAAATTTAAATAAAATTAGAGGAAAATAATGAAAGAAATTTGGAAAGATATACCTGATTATAACGGAATATATCAATGTTCTAATTTAGGAAAAATCAAAAAAATTTGTAGGGCTAAAGGAAATCAAATTGGAAAAATTCTTGGGCCAATTAAACAAACAAGCGGTCATTTGTCTGTCGGTTTATCTAAAGACGGCGTTGATAAAAAATTTGGTATACACAGACTTGTTTTATTTACATTTATAGGTCCGTGTCCACCTGGGATGGAGTGTCGGCATCTTGACGGAAATCCCACCAACAACAATTTAAATAATCTAAAATGGGGAACTAGAAGTGAAAATATGCAAGATTCTATTAGGCACGGTACGTTCAAACACAATCCGCCAGACAATAGTGGATCTAATTGTGGGGCATCCAAACTTATAGATAAAGAAGTTGTTGAAATAAAATTTTTGATAAAGAAAGGAAAGTTAAACGATAGAAAGATAGGGGAAATATTTGGAGTTCACAGAAGAACAATTACGGATATAAGATTAGGTAAAACTTGGAAATATGTTAATTAAAAGGAAAAATCGAATGAAAATTAGTAATTTTTTGATCGGTCTAATTATTTGTTTTTCAGTTAATAATATTTTTGCCTCCTCCGGTGGATCTTGTTCTGAAAATGAACTAAGATTCAATTTCGCTACAGTTAGCCTTCCCCCCATTTCAAGTCCGGTTTTAGTTGTTCCAAATGGAACAATTTTTAATTTAACGGTAAGTGGCAGCCTTAAAAATAATGGTGATTGGGACTCAACCTCGGTAGAAATAGTGGGCTTTAGTCCAATTTGTTTCTCTAATACTGGAAGTTCTGTTAGCGGGTCCGCGTGGACAGAGAGAATTAACGTGTTTAGTCTTACGGCACCATCCGTTACTGGTATTTACAGTATGTTAATAACGATGAATAAGGATGATAACTGCAATGGATGCAATAAGCAAAAGACTATAACATTTGGAGTTGGTATTTTGGCTACTGGTCCACAGGGTCCGACCGGCCTCCCTGGAGAGCCAGGAGAAGATGGCCAAAATGGAACCGATGGAACCAACGGGATAAATGGTACCGATGGCCAAGATGGTGTTGATGGAACCAATGGTGTCGATGGCCAAAGTTGTACGGTAGTTGAAAATGAAGATGGTTCTGCTACTGTTACATGTGGGGAAGAAAGTGTAACCATTCAGCCGGGACAAAATGGATTGCCGGGAGAAAATGGTTTAGATTGTTTTGATTTAAACGCAAACGGTCAAGGTGATCTGTGCGATCCAGAAGCTTTATACGAATTTGGTAATTGTTCATCTTTTCGTAAACACTGCCAAAGCGGTGGAAACGAAGAAGAGATTGATATTATTGAAACAAACGCAAAGCTAATAAGAGCTTCCAAACAAATATTTGATTGTACGTTTACAGAAGATCTTAATGGCGATGGTGTTGTTGACACACTGGATTGTAATGGTCAACAAGGAGAATCGGGAAATAATGGAACAAATGGTTCAAACGGAAGAGATGGTGTCTCCGGGTCCAATGGGGCAACGGGTTCTAGTTGCTCTGTAAAGGATAATCACGATGGTACATACACCATGTTGTGTACAGATGGTTCTTATGTTACGTGGCATGATGGTCAAGATGGTGCGGATGGGCAAAACGGAACCAATGGCTTTGATGGTCAAGATGGCCAAAATGGTTTGGACGGTACTCCCGGTATTGACGGAACACCGTGCTTACCAACAAGTAATGATGATGGAACAACAACTATTACCTGTGGTAACAATAGTTTTACTCTTGGTGATGTAGCCGCAAACGTTGTAAGTACTCCACCATCCCAGGGTGGAATTTGTGGTTCTATAGATATAATTACGCTTTTAGCAGGACTAGCCGTAGGCGCTAGTGCTGGATTAGTTCGTAAACACTAGGTTTTAGGACGGCGGTAGCCCAAAGTGGTAGAGGCAACCCGACAAGGGTAGAGTTGCTGGTTCGAATCCAGTCCGCCGCCTTGTAGTTCGGAGAATTATTAAATGAAAGAAAAATGGAAAGATATAAAATGAAAAAACTTAAAATAATAAGAAAAGAGGAATTAAAACTGCGAAAGTTTATCAAAAATAACATAGCTTCGTATGCAAAAAATATAAAAATGAGAGAAAAATTAAATGAAGCTTTATTGGCCGATAGTTTATTAATCTGGGTCACGGGTGATTGTAAGTGGACACCATCGAAAGTGATTTTAAGAGAATAGTAAATGGGCGCTTTTATTGATTTAACGGGAAAGATTTTCGGAAGATTAACTGTTGTTTGTCGAGACGGCGTTTATAAAAATGGAAATATTATTTGGATATGTTTATGCGAATGTGGAAAAAAGAAAAGGATTCTTGGTCATAGTCTTATAACAGGAAACACCAAAAGCTGTGGATGTCTAGGCATCGAAACAAAAAGTAAAAATGGAAAATTAAATATTAAACATGGTTATTCAAATAAAACATCTATAACATATCAAACATGGACCGCCATGACGCAAAGGTGTAACGATCCAAAGGCCATAAATTATAGAGATTACGGAGATAGAAAAATCAAAATATGTTACAGGTGGTCTAGTAAAAATAAAAAAGGATTTGAGAATTTTCTTGAAGACATAGGGAAAAGACCAAGCAAATATTATTATATTGATAGAATTGATAACAATAAAGGATATTATAAATTAAATTGTAGATGGACTACATCCGAGGTTAATAGCCGTAACAAAAGAAACAATTTGTCATTTACCTACAATGGGAAAACACAACTGTTAATAGAATGGGCGGAAGAATATAGGATTAATTATCATACATTGTGGTGTAGAATTTATAGATACAAATGGTCAATAGAAAAATCCTTAACATTTTCTAGGGAGAAAAATAAATGACCGAGAAAACTAAAAAATACCTAAGAAATGAAGAAAAAGAAATTCAAACGCCGGAAGATCTAAATATGACCAACAAACTATTAGAAATCGTAAACACGATAAATGATAAACTTTCTCCAAATGAACGTGGAGAATTTTTTAATGGCAATTTTAATACTAGGGAACAACTAATCGACCAGTATTTGGACTTCGTTAGACTGACCCTGAAATATTTATTGTTTGATAACGAGGCATTAAAACGAGAAATCATGGAGTTACATAGCATATTAGAGGATAATAATGACGGATGCGATCTTGCGAGCTAAAAATGAAAACATTAATCCTTATTGATCTTCAAAATTATTATATGACCCAGGTTCCGGAAAAGGAAAGAAGAAAAATAATTAAAAATGCGACAAGATTAGCAAGAGTTTTTATGACTAACGCTTGGCCAATTATAGTCGTTATGTACGAAGGTGTTTTTGATGATGTTGATAATGACATAATCCAGGAAATGAAAGATATTCTTCTTTATAAGAACTCTGTCCTTGTAGGAAAAAATAGGCCAGACGGAAGCGAACAAATCTTAGATCAAATTGATCTCCATAGATGGCCGCTACA
>Ga0315293_10000085_pt1 | contig 72045 bp, 65 predicted proteins | sample YL17G13_20_MG_FD_203071 | JGI IMG/M metagenome (GOLD analysis project Ga0315293, IMG submission 203071) | Sediment microbial communities from Yellowstone Lake, YNP, Wyoming, USA - YL17G13_20 | ecosystem: Environmental > Aquatic > Freshwater > Lake > Sediment | place: USA: Wyoming | collected...
ACCTGGTCGAGATCGCCAAGGGTCTGGCCGTCACGCTGCGCCACTTCATCGCCAACCTCTTCGCCCGCAAGTACACCGTCACCATCGAGTGGCCGGAGGTCAAGCGGGAGTACTCGGAGCGCCTGCGGGGCAGGCACATCCTGCTCACTCGGGAGGACGGGTCGCCGCGCTGCGTGGCCTGCTACATGTGCGAGGAGGCTTGCCCGGCCGAGTGCATCCACATCGAGGCCGAGGACGTCGCGTCCAGCCCAACGGTTGAGTTCGAGAAGCGCCCGAAGGTCTTCACCATCGACCTCCTGCGGTGCGTCTACTGCGGGTTCTGCGTGGACGCCTGCCCCAAGGAGGCGATAGTGATGTCCCGGGTGCACGAGATGGCCTTCGCGAGCCGCGAGGAGGGGGTCGTCGGGCTCGACCAGCTCCTGCAGAGGGGGCCCTTCGAGAAGCTGGACCTGGGGTACCGTCCGTACTATGGCACGCCGCGCAGCCGGATCGAGCTGCCGATCCCGGTCAAGCCGAGGGCAGGCATCCAAACGGGAAGGTAGCGCCGTCCGGCAAGTGCGAGCGAAAAAGGAAAGGGCGGCGCATCGCGCCGCCCTTCCAATTCCCTTGTTGTCTTCTCCCTAGATAGCGCGAACGCTCGCCGCCTGCAGACCCTTGGGGCCGCGTACGATGTCGAACTCCACCCGGGCCCCCTCCTTCAGCGTCCGGAAGCCCTCGCCGGCGATCGCGGTGTAGTGGACGAACACGTCCTCTCCACCCTCCTGCGTGATGAAGCCGAATCCCTTGGTATCGTTGAACCACTTGACAGTTCCCTGCGCCATGCTGCTTCTCCTTGTTGCCGGCGGCATCCGAAGTCCGCCGTTGTTAATGTCGGGTGCGTCCCGACGATACGAAAAAGCCGCAAGGGCGCTGCTCCTTGCGGCAGGTTGACCTCAACTTGACGTTGATCCCCAACTGCAAAAACAGCTCACGTGGCTAAAGTGCCACAGTCTCTTCACGTTGTCAAGCCCCCTCGGACGACGGCAGGCCGGGCGCCCCGCTCCCAGCGCTCAAAACCCGGATAGGAGGGCCAAGAAACCAGCCTCCAGGCCTACTCCTCCTCTTCCTCGGCGGCGCCGGCGAACGCCTGGATGATCTTCTCCTGCACCTGCCTTGGAACCTCGTCGTAGTGGGAGTACTCCATGTGGAAGTCGCCACGCCCGCCGGTGATCGAGCGCAGCGTCTGCGAGTACGTGAGCATCTCCGCGAGCGGCACCTGGGCCTTCACCACGGTCTGGCCGTCGCCGGGTTCCATCCCCTGGACACGGCCACGCCGTGAGTTGAGGTCACCCATGATGTCGCCGAGGAATTCGTCCGGCGCCGTGATCTGCACCTGCATGACCGGCTCGAGGATCGTCGGCCCCGCGTGCGGGACGGCCTCTCGGAAGGCCTTTCGACCGCAGGTGCGGAACGCCATGTCCGATGAGTCCACCTGATGGAACTTGCCGTCCAGGAGCGTGACGCTGAAGTCCACGACAGGGTTGCCGGCGAGAGCCCCGCGCTCAGCGGCGTCCTGGATCCCCTTGTCGATTGAGGGGCGGTAGTTGTTCGGGATTGAGCCGCCGAAGATCTTGTCCACGAACTCGTAGCCGCTTCCCCGTGGACGCGGTTCCATCCGGATCTTCGCCTCGGCGAACTGGCCATGCCCTCCGGTTTGCTTCTTGTGGCGCGCCGTGATCTCGACCGTCTTGGTGATGGTCTCGCGGTAGGGCACCTTGGGAGGGTGGAGCGTGACGTCCACCTTATAGCGCTTACGCAGGCGTGCCACGGCGATCTCGACGTGGAGCTGGCCTGCGCCGGCCACGATCTGCTCCTTGGTCTGCGGGTCGCGCCCGATGTGCAAAGTCGGGTCCTCGTCCTGGAGCTTTGCGAGGCCCTGCGCGACCTTGTCCTCGTCGCCCTTGGCCTTGGCGGAGATGGCGAAGGAGATTGCGGCCTCGGGGATGGGAACCGGCGGGACGACGACCGCGCCGTCCTTGCTGGTGAGGGTGTCGCCGGTCCGGGTCTCCTTCAGCTTTGCGACTGCCCCGATGTCGCCCGTCACGAGCTTCTCGACCGGGAGCAGTTCCTTACCCTGCATCCAGTTGACCGCGCCGAAGCGCTCCCCGATGTCGCGCTGGCGGTTGTGGTAGGTGCCGTCGGACGCGAACGCGCCGGAGTACACGCGCATCAGCGTGATGCGGCCGGCGTAGGGGTCCGAGAAGGTCTTGAAGACGTAAGCGATCGGGGTGTCATCGGGCTTGGGGGTGACAGTGACCTCCTCACCGGCGACGTTCCTGGCCACGAGCGCAACGGCGAGGGGGTTGGGCACCAGCTCCACGAGGGCGTCCACCAGAGGCTGCACGGCCTGGTTTCGGCCCGCGGCGCTGTAGAAGAGCGGGAAAATCCTGCGGCCGGCCACCGCCTTCTTCAAACCGACCATCAGGTCCTCGTCGGAGAGCGCTCCATCCGCAAAGAACTTCTCGAGCAAAGCCTCGTCCTGCTCGGCGACCATCTCGATGAGCGCGGTACGCGCCGCCTCGGCCTCGCCCTTCAGCTCCGGCGGGATCTCGATGTCCGTGGGTGTGCCGCTCTCGTCCGCGGCGAAACGGTACGCCTTCGAACGCACCAGGTCCACGACGCCGGCGAATGCGTTCTCCTCCCCGATGGGGAGCTGGAGGGGCACGACCTCGCGCCCGAATTTCTTCTGAAGCTGCTGGAGAGTTCTCGAGGCGGAGGCGCGCTCGCGATCCATGCTGTTCACGGCGACCAGCACGGGCTTGCCCATCTCGGCGGATATCTTCCAGAGCTTCTCGGTCTGCACCTCGGGTCCGGCCACGGCCGACACCACCATGAGCGCCGCTTCGGAGACCCTGATGCCCTGCACGGCCTCGGTCGTAAAGATCGAGTAGCCGGGTGTGTCAACGAGGTTGAGCTTACAGTCCCGATGACGGGCATGAGCCACCGCCGTGCCGATCGTGATCTTGCGCTCCACGGCCTCATCGTCGAAGTCCGTGACCGCATTGCCCTTGTCGACCTTGCCGAGGCGGTTCACGTCCTTGGCGTCGAACAGGATTGCCGAGATGAGCGTGGTCTTGCCGGTGGACGAGTGCCCGACCACCGCGACGTTTCGTATCTTGTCACTGGGTACCGGCTTGGCTGCCATGTGCAGGCGACCTCCCGTCGCACAGAGTCCGGGAAGTATAGCCAGTGAGGGCAGGAAACGGAAGACGCCAAGGGCAGCCGACAGCCAACAGTTCACAGCTGGTAGCCGGGCGCTCCGCAGAGTCTGAGGGGCGCAGCGGGTGCCTCCGAATCCCGCACGACCTCGCGCCCCCCACGGAACCCACAAAAGGAGGGGGGGACTGTGAGCTGTCAGCTGTCGGCTGTCAGCTGATCTTCAGCTCGCAGCCGGTGAGGCGGCGGTACGCCTCGAGGTAGAGCGCCTGGGTCCCGGCGACCACTTCGGGCGGCAACGTCGGGGCCGGCGGCTGCTTGTTCCAGCCCGAGCCCTCGAGCCAGTCGCGCACGAACTGCTTGTCGAACGAGGGGGGGTTGCTGCCGATCCGGTACTGGTCCGCCGGCCAGAAGCGCGAGGAGTCGGGCGTGAGCGCCTCGTCGGCCCAGACCAGGTGACCCCGCTCATCCAGGCCGAACTCGAACTTGGTGTCCGCAATGATGATCCCGCGGGCCTCGGCGAGGGCAGCCGCCCGCCGGTAGAGCTCCAGCGAGAGCTCGCGCAGTGTCTCCGCGACCTCCCCGCCGACCCTGCGCACCACCTCTTCGAAGGTGATGTTCTCGTCGTGGCCGACCTCGGCCTTCGTGGACGGGGTGAAAACCGGGCTGGGAAGGCGCTCTGCCTGCCGCAGGCCGCCGGGCAAGGGCACACCCGACACGCTGCCCATGGCCTGGTACTCCTTCCACCCGGAGCCAACGATGTACCCTCGCACGACGCACTCCACCGGGACGATCCGGACGGCCCGTACGAGGCACGCGCGGCGGTCGAGCTGGGGCGCGGACGCGAAGGGCTCCGGGAACTCGGAGCGCTCCGTTGCCAGCACGTGGTGGGGCGCGACCTCGGCGAGGGTCGAGAACCAGAAGTTCGAGAGCTGCGTGAGAACGATGCCCTTGCCGGGGATGCCGGGGTCGAGCACCACGTCGAAGGCGCTGATGCGGTCGCTTGCCACGACCAGCAGGCGGTCTCCACCCGCCCGGTACACGTCCCGGACCTTCCCCCTCTTTAACAGCTGTTCAGGGAACAGGGGGGCGGTGGGAAACGGTGCCGGCCCGGGCACGGGCTAGCCCTGCTTGGCCTGCAGCACCGAGTTCGCCTGGGCGGTGAGGTGCGACTTGTAGCGCGACGCGGTGTTGCGGTGGAACACTCCCTTGCGCACGCCGCCGTCAATGGCCGACACGGTGCGCGGCAGCAGCTCCTTCACCGCCGCGGCATCGCCACCGGCGATCGCGGCGCGCAGCGCCTTCATCGCGTTGCGCACCCGCGTGCGCACCGCGCGGTTCCGCTGACGACGCACCTCATCCTGACGGCGACGCTTCAAACCCGACTTGATCCTCTTTGCCATGAACTCTCCCTTGAATCGCGGCTACTTGACCTTGACGCCGAGGCCGGCAAGCTTCGAGCGTGCCAGCTCGGCTTCCTTCGTACCCGGATGCTCGTAAAGGACGTACTGAAGGTTGATGACGGCCTGGGAGCGGTCGCCCAGCTCGAGGTAGGCGAGGCCTTTCTTGAGCAGCGCCGCGGCCGCCTTGTCGGACGTCTTGTACGTGTTCAGAAGCTGTGTGAAGGCTTCGATCGCTTCCTTGTAGGACTTCTTGGAGTAGTAGCACTCGCCGATCCAGTACAACGCGTTGTCGGCGAGTTCGGTGTTCGGGTACCGGTTCGCGTAGTCGCGAAAACCCTGGATGGCCAGGTCGAAGTTGCCGCGGAGGTAGTCCTCGTACGCCGCGTTGTACAGCTGCGTGGGCTCGGCCGTGCGTCCGGCCGCCGGGGCTCCCGGCGCGGCCAGTGCTGCTCCTGCGGCGCCCCCGGCAGCCGCCGCTGCTGGGGCGGCGGGCAACCCGCCCAGCCGCTCCCGGGTGGCGGCAAGCTCGTTGGACAGCGAGGCCAGTCGCTGGCTGGTGGACTCCAGGGTGGCCTGCAGGGCCTGGATCTGGTCACGCAGCTGTTGCAACTGGGCCTGGATGTCCGCGTTGGACTTGAGGACCTGGGCGCTCTGGGCGGTGAGCTTGACGCTCATCGTCTGCAGCTCCTCCTTGCCGGAGGACTGCCTGCTGAGGTTCTCGACCTGCCGCGAGACGTCAGTGATCTCGCGGTGCAGGAGGTCGATGTCACTGCTCGATACGCACCCCACTGCTGCCACTGCCAGCGCAGGCAAAGCCAGCCAACGCATACGCCACCTCCTCATCGCGCCGTGATCACGAAGTGCACACGACGGTTCTGCGACCAGCAGCTCTCATCGTGACAGGTACCGAACGGGCGCTCCTCACCGTAGGAAATCGTTGCTATTCGGTCCGCCGCCACGGCGAGCGACACCAGGTAATCCTTCGCAGCGTTGGTCCGGCGCCAGCCCAGCGCGAGATTGTACTCCGCGGTGTTGTGCTCGTCACAGTGCCCCTCGATGAGGATCTTCACCGTGGGGTGCTCCTTGAGCCAGGTGGCGTCGGCCGCCAGGGCCTCGCGCGCGTCGGGCCGGAGCTCGGACTTGTTGGTGTCGAAGAAGGCATCCTTCAGGTACCCGGCCTTGTTCAGCTCCTCCAGGTCCGCAGGCAGCTCGCTGGTCGTGACGCCGCTCTCGGGGTGGCCGGCCGCAGCAACGCGAGGCTCGGGGCGCACCACGGTCGTGCCCTCGCCGGGAGGCTGCGGGGCTGTTTTCGCCTCCGCCGAAGCCTCACTCGGAGGCTCGGGCGCCACTACAGCCTTGCGATGCGCGCATGAGAATGCGAACGCCACGCAGGCGCACAGGGCAAGGGCCAAAGGTTTGTTGGTCCAGGGCCTAGACACGGCGCCTCCTTTCGACGCGGTGACTTTACACCAACATTGACTTGTTCGACAAGCCAAATCACTGGACCTGAGCCACCCACGCCGGCTGTACGTTGTTCCCCTCGGTCGTGATCTGCCGCGGCCGCCCTGCCGGGTCGGTCATGAAGATCTGCTGCGCACCGGTGCGGTTGGACACGAACGCCAGGACCGTGCCGTCGGGCGACCAGCAGGGCGACTCGTTGTTGCCTGGCCCCGCGACCACGGACCGGGTGTTGGTCCTCAGATCCAGGATCGCGATCTGAAAAAGGCCCTCGACCAGCGTGGTGTAGGCGATGCGCACGCCGTCCGGCGCCCACGCCGCCTCGTCCGCGAACTTGTCCTCGAAGGTCAGGCGGCGGATGTTGGTACCCTCTGTGTCCATGACGTAGAGCTGGGGCGTGCCTCCGACCGCGGAGGTGAACACGATCTGTCGGCCGCTCGGTGACCACGCGGGCTGCGTGCTGATCCCGATCGTGTGGGTGAGCCTTTCGGGTGTGCCCCCTTCGGCCGGGACTACCCAGATGTCCGTGTTCCCGTCGTCGCCGGCCGCGAAGGCGATGAGCTTGCCATCCGGCGAGAAGCTCGGGGACGAGTTGACGCCGGGCAGGCTCGAGAGCGGCTTGAGGTAGCCCTGGGTGGGGCGGAGGATGAAGAGCTGGGGGTTGCCGCGCAGGAAGCTGGTGAACGCCAGCCAATCTCCGTCCGGCGACCAGGCGGGGGAGAGTGCGATCGAGCGGTGGCTCGTGAGCTGCTGCGCTTCGGTCCCGTCCCAGCGCATCACCCAGATCTCCTTTGAGCCGCTGCGGTCGGACACGAACGCGAACCGGGAGAGGAAAGGGCCGGGTCGCCCCGTGAAGAGGTGCACCAGCTCGTTGGCAAGAGTGTGGGCGATCGTCGGCGCGAGACCTACGGAGCCCTGGAGCCGGCGCGAGTAGGCGATCTCGCCCGAGGTCAGATCCCAGAGGCGGACCTCGAGGACGATCTGGTTGCCCGCCCCGGCGAGGCTGCCGTCGAGAAGGAACTGTGCGCCGACGGCACGCCACCGCTGGCGGGTGAGCGTCGGGTTTCCAGGGTCCACGACCACCAGGCTGGCGTTTTGCTCGGGAACGAGCCCGACGGCCGCGGTCTCGTCGAGGTCCTTGCGCAGCGTGGCCACCAAGCTGGCGGCGGCTGCCTGGTCGGTCCCGGGACGGGAGGGAAACCCCGGAAGCGCGATCATCACGCGCGTGAGGCCAGGGCTAGTGACCCTGAGGTAGACCTCCTCCTGTGCGGCCGCGGGCGGGGCCAGTGCGGCGGCGAGGGCGAGGGTGCAGACGAGCGGGATTCTTTGCTTCACGGCCCAAACTCCAGGTGTAGCGTCAATGTCGTCCCGCCGAAACCCTGGGGCAGCGGCGGCAACGGTGCCGCAGCATACACCGCCCGCAGGGCGGCCCGGTCGAATGCCGCCGAAGCGCTCTCCTGCTCGAGACCGGCCTCCACCAGGCGCCCGGCCCTGTCGATGACGCAGCGGATGCGGCAGCGGGTGTCGGTCGGGGCGGGGGGCCGGAACCAGTTGCTCTCGATGAGCCCCAGCACCCGGTTCAGGTAGTAGGCGAACGGAAAGCTCTCCTCTGCGCCGCCGCTCGCGACGCCCAGCGCGATCCCGGCGGACGAGGAAGCGACCTGCCCGGCAGCGCCCGGAAGTGGCGGCTGGGCGGGTGCCTGCTCGGTTTCGGGAGGGGCCTCGTGCACGGCTTTTTTGCCGGGAAGGGGGTGACGCGGCGGGGGCTCGGCGGCCGGCTTGGAAGACGCTTTGGGAGGCTTGGCGGGGACGGGCGCCTTGGCCGGCGCCTGGGCGGGGGCGGAGGCGCTGCGCTGGGCTCCGGCGGGGGCGACCGGTGCCGCCAAGAGCCGCACCTGCACCCTCGGGAGCGTGAGGGCCCGCTGTCTGTGGGAAGGCGCGAGGACCAGCGTGCCCGCCACGGCGAGGTGGAGGCCGAATGCGCCCAGCACCGCCCACCGCCACGGCAGATCGAGGTGGGACCGGCGCTCCAGCTCCTCGCTCACGGGATCGATCATCTCGTCCCCGGAGGCACGGTGACCATCCCGATCTCCTCGACCCCCATGCGGTTGAGGGTGGCCAAAATGTCGATGACGAAGCCGTAGGGGAGCTGCTGATCCCCCTTGAGGTACACCGGTCGAGGCCCGCCCGCGAGAAGGGGTCCCAGGCGCTGCGCGAGCAGCTTCGGGTGCACCGGCTGGTCGCCCACGAGCACGAGACGGTCGCGCGTGAGAGTCAGCACGATCGGCTCGGGTCCCTTCTGCTTCAGCGGGCCGGCGGCTTGGCGGGGAAGCTCGACCTGGAGGCCCTGGACCAGCATCGGGGAGGTGACGATGAAGATGATCAGGAGCACCAGCATCACGTCGACGAGAGGCGTGATGTTGATCTCGGCCAGGTTGTCGAACTCCGTGGAGGTCCGGAAGGCCATCACGTCACCCCGCTCAGGTAAAGGTACGCTCGGTGAGGTTCAGGAACTCGAGCAGGAAGTCCTCCATCAGCCCGCGCTGGCGACGCAGTGCCCCAAGGAAGGCGTTGTAGGCGATCACGGCCGGGATGGCCGCCGCGAGGCCGGCGGCGGTGTTGACGAGGGACTCCGCGATCCCGGGAGCGACCGTGACGATCGAGGTCGACCCGCTCACGGCGATGGCCCGAAACGTGTTCATGATCCCCCAGACGGTTCCGAACAGGCCGATGAACGGGGTGGCGGAGGCGGTGGTTGCCAGGAACGGGAGGAACCGCTGCAGCCTGGCTCCCTCGATCCCGATCGCGCGCTGGAGTGCGCGCTCCACCGCGACCAGGCTCTTGATCTGGCCGCCTGACTGCCCCGTGCGCTGGAGCACCCTGACTTGCGCCTCGAGCTCAAGAAACCCGGCCCTGAACATCCCCGCGAGCGGCGCGGCCGGTGTTCTGGTGGCCGCCGCCTGGACGTCGGCCAGCCGCGTGGCGCGGCGGAACTCGTCGAGGAAGGATCGGTTGTCGCTGTCGGTCTGGCGGAGCTGGCTTACCTTGAGGATCATCAGCGTCCACGAGACGAGCGAGAACACGGCGAGGATCGCCAGCACGAACTTCGCCACCCAGCCGGTGGCCCCGAACGCTTGCATGATCTCGTTCACGAGAGAATTCTACGCGCGCGACGCGGTCCGACCAAGCGGCGCGGCGCGATGCGTCACAAGCGTCCCGGCAAGCAGGTCGTGCAGCGCCTTGCGGTCACGCCGAAAAGGGATCAGGAGATAGCCCAGCCCTAGGGTGAGAACGGTGACGAGGAGGGCCGCCAGGCGGAGGAGCGCGCGCGGGTACCCGATGGGAAGCCTTTGCCGATAGTCCAGGAGGCGCAAGCCCCAGAGCCGCAGACCCGGCGTGCCGCCGCGCCGCGCCCAACCGTGGACGACGTAGTAGAAGGCGAAGACGACCCAGAGCACCGCACAGCCGCCCTCGATCAGGGACTTCGTCTGCAGGCTCGGCGGCAGGGCTTCGGGGGAAAGCAGAAAGCGCTCGACCAGCAGCGTCGCGAGAAGCGGGCTGAATGGGATCAGAGAGCCGGCCGCGAACAGCAGCACGTCGGTGATCATCGCCAGCAGGCGCCATCCGAACCCCGCAGGCTCGCCCGGCATGAGACCAACGGTGTAGTCATAGTCGGGCCTGGAGTCGGCGCTGGCCGGAGGGGCGTCGGATCTCTCCACCGCGCCGCGCAGGTTGCCGAAGCGAACAGTATCGCCCGCAACGACGGTGCGGGGCGAGAGCACCCGCTCGCCGTTGACGAACGTGCCGTTGGAGGAGCCCAGGTCCTCCACGACGAGCTCGTCGCCGCGCCACACGAGCGCCGCGTGCAGGCGTGAGACCGAGTCCTCGCGCAGCCGGATATCGCAGGACCGGCTGCGCCCGACCACCAGCTTCTCGATGTCCAGGGGGAAGGTCACCTCACCCAGCCGAAGGCGGAGTGGGCGACGCTCAGTAGGGGGAGATTCCGCCACGTTCGTTGTGGATCAGCCAGAGCCCGGAGTACGCACGCATGAGGCGGAAGCGGCACCGGTACATGTTCTCGAGGTGCTCGGTGTCGCCGCGGTAGAGTGCGTCCTCGATCAGCCAGCTGAACCGCCGGTCCATTTCAGCGGCGCGCTGGAGCGACTGCGAGGCGCGCTCGAGCGCCTCGGGGAAGTGCTCCGAGCCCCGCTTCTGGAGGCGGTCGATCTCGCGAGCCTCGTCGTCCAGCCGGATGCGCAGCGCGGCCGCGTGAAGCAGGATCTTCGCGCGCTCGGCTCTGAGGGAGCCTGGCGTGTCCCGGGCCTCGAGCAGCTCGCGGCAGGCATCGACCTCGCACGGCTCGAGCCTCAGGTGCGCCAGCTCCTTCGCGGTCACGGCCTCGTCGGCCGGCCGGTCGCTGCCCAGAAGCTCCAGCGCGAACACGATCTTGCTGACGTACTCCTGCAGCAGCGGGTCGGTCTGCAGGCCGGAGGAGACCGGCTGGGCGCCAGCCGCCCCGGACGCCGGCGGGAGCTGCTTGCTGGTCTCCCAGGGCGAAGGGGTTTCTCCTTCCTCCTCGACGGCCGCGCTCGGTTGCGACTGCGCGGTAATCTGGCTGATGTCGAACTGCTCGAGGATACGGTTCAGCGTCATGCGGAGCTTGAGCGCGTCCTCCCGGCGCAGGTTCTCCGTCTGCCGCCCCTCGTCGAAACGCTGCTGCGCCGAGGCGAAGACCTCGAGCAGCTCACGCAGCTCGGGGGTGGCGATCTCGGGGTTCCCTGCGAGCTGCTTCTGCAGCTCGCGCACCTTGTTGGTGTCGGCCATCAGTGCGGTCTCTTCGTCCTCCCAGAGCTCGCGGAACCGGTTCTTGATCGCGACCGTGGTCTCCAGCACCACGGGGAGCAGGCGCGGGTGGAGCATGTTCTCGCCAAGACGCCGCTTGACGCTCCGGAACCTGTCCAGAGCACCGCCCCCCGCAAGCTCGGTAAAGCTCCGGCTACCGATCACCTCGGCCTTGAGGTCGGCGAGTGCGTGGAGGAGAATTTCCAGCTCCTGCTCGGGGGTCTTCAGGGAGGGGCGGTACTGAAGGAGCGGCTGCACGAGGCGCTCGATCTCGTGGCGCTCCCGCACGAGGCTTCCGCGGTCCTCGCGCGGGATCTCCGCCAGCCGCGTGAAGAGGATGTCCAGCTTGTCGAGCGTGTCCTCGCTGGCTCCGCTGCCATCGAGGTAGAACTTGATTATTGCGAGCAGCACCTTCTCGTCCTGATTGCGCAGCCGGTCGAAGAACCTGCGGAGCAGGGACGGGGGGATCTGCTCGTCCACCTCGAGGAGCCGGCGAGCCTGGCCATCGAGCCTGGCGTTGAGAGTGGAGATCGCCCGGTCGGTGCGGGAGGTCTCGGGGTGCCCGAGGCCCGCCCCCAACTGGCGCAAGTCGTTGAAGAGGCTCGGAAAGTCGACCTCGATGGGGCACTGCATCTTGAACAGGTGCTTGAACAGCCCCTGCAGATACTGATAGAACGTCCACTGCGACCGGCTTCGATCTGTGAGCCGGACGTAGCGCTGGTTCAGCTCTTGCAGCCCGATGGCACTCATGGCGCGGCTTCCGGAGAGAGTCTACACCAGAGGACCGTGCGGCAGTCAAACGGAGGTGACGGGTGCTGACAGAAAAGGTGATCACGGCCGAGAAAGTTCAACAGGTGATTGCCACGTTGGCCGAGGAGATCAACGCGGACCTCGAGGGGCGGGATCCCGTCTTCGTGGGGATCCTGAAGGGCGCGGTCTACTTCATGACTGCACTCACGCTGCACCTGAATCGAAGCGTCGTCGTGGACTTCATTCAGGTCTCATCGTACGGGGCCACGACCGAGTCCTCGGGGACCGTCACGCTGATCAAGGACGTGACCGTGGACATTGCGGGAAAGGACGTCTACGTGGTCGAAGACATCGTGGACACGGGGCTCACGCTCGCCGACGTGGTGGCGCTCCTGAGGGCGCGCCACCCGCGCTCGGTCCAGGTCGTCACCCTGCTTTCCAAGCCCTCGCGGAGGAAGGTGGGCGTCCCCCTGGACTTCGTGGGCCTCGAAATCGAGGACCGCTTCGTGGTGGGCTTCGGCCTTGACTTTGGTGAGCGCTTCCGTAACCTTCGGGACATTTGGGAGTTCATTCCCGATCGGGAGGGGGCATGAAGGTCGAACCGGAGGTTGTCCACACCGACGCAGCGCCCAAGGCGATCGGGCCCTACAGCCAGGGAATCGCGCTTGGGGACTGGGTTTTCGTGTCGGGCCAGATTCCGCTAGACCCGGCCACCGGTGAGCTGGTGCGCGGGAGCTTCGCAGATCACGCGACGCGGGTGCTCGCGAACCTCGATGCGATCCTGCGAGCCGGCGGCTCCGACCGGCGCAGGGTCGTAAAGGTCACCGTGTACCTCACCGATGTCGGACGCTTCGCCGAGTTCAACGAGATCTACGCGGCCTTCTTCGGCGACCACCGGCCGGCTCGCGCAGTCGTGGGCGTGGCCGCGCTGCCGCGCGGGGCACAGGTGGAAATCGAGGCTCTGGCGGCCCGCTGATGCAACGATTGCGCGATGCGCGCGTCCTGATCAGGGGCGCCGGGGAGCTCGGAAGCGCAGTGGCGGCCCACCTGGCGCAGCAGGGCATGGGGCGCATACTGCTTGTCGAGCGCGCGTTCCCAAAGGCCGTGCGACGCAACGTCTGTTTCTCAGAGGCTGTCTTCAGCCATGGCAAAACCGTCGACGGAGTAACCGCGCGGTTCGTGATGCTGCTCTCCGACGTCGACATGGTGCACGAGTTGGGTGACCTCGCAGTGACCACGCAGCCGTTGCCCGAGGTTCTTGCGGCGTGGCCTCCGGACATCTATGTCGAGGCGGCGATGCTCCGTTCCAACTGGGGTCTCACGAAGGACCTCGCGCCCCTCGTGATCGCCCTCGGCCCGGGCTACATCGCCGGCAAGGACTGTCACGCCCTGGTCGAGACCGTGCGCGGCCTCCAGTTGGGCAGGGTGCTTACCTCGGGAGGGCAGTCGCTGCCGTCGGAGCCGCCGGCAGACATCATGGGCTTCGCGCTCGAGCGTGTCATCAAGGCGCAGAGGCCGGGAATCTTTCGCACGAACCACGACATCGGCGCGCGTCTCGAACAGGGACAGAAGATCGGGGTCGTGGTGCTGCTGTTCGCCCGCGAGGACCTCTACAAGGGGGTGCCGGTCGACTCCGAATACCCCGTGGTGGCGCGGATCTCCGGGGTGATCCGCGGCCTCCTGCGCGACGGCGTGCCGGTCGATGGCGGGGACAAGGTCGGCGACATCGACCCCCGAGGGATGACCGACGACCTGGAGCACATCTCCGACAAGGCGCAGCGAGTGGCGGAGGGCGTGCACGAGGCGATCATCCTCAACCAGAACCGCGTGCGCCCCCGGTCGAAGGCGCGGAGATGAGGAGACTCGACGTCTCCCGGGGCGTGGTCCTTGCCCTGGGAAGTGGCGGGGTGCGCGGGCTGGCGCACCTCGGCGTCCTGGCCGAGTTGGAGAAGGCGGACCTCGAGGTGCGGGCAATCGCGGGCACGAGCTCCGGGGCCCTGATGGGCGCGCTGTGGCTCCTGAACGGCGCCGAGCCGGCGATCCAGAAGCTCAGGGCGTTTGTGGCCTCCGGGCTCGTGGACGAGGTGCCGGACCTCGATGGCACGGCGGACCACGGCCGCGGCCCCGCGCTCTGGCGCGGAATGCACCGCGCTGTCACCCTCCTCAGGGCGGTCGCGGGAGGACCGCCCCTGAGCCGAGAGCGCCTCCTCGAGCGCGTGGCGTTCCTCCTTCCGGAGACGGCAATCGAGGTGCTTCCCAGGCCGTTCGTCGTGGTCGCCACCGACAGCGCGACCGGTGAGGAGGTGCGGCTCACGCGAGGATCGCTCCGGCTCTCCGTCGCGGCGAGTTCAGCCATGCCGGGGCTGGTGTCGCCGATCGTGTGGGCAGGCCGGCCGATCCAGGACGGCGGCGCCGTGGCGGAGATCCCGGTTCGCGCGGCACGCGCCCTCGGGACCCCGGTCGTCGCGGTGGAGGTGAGCGAGGCGACGCAGCGCCTGGCACGCGGCGGGGACCGTGTCCCCACGGCGCTGTTCCGGGCCGCGGCGATGGGCTGGGCCGAGCTGCGGCGTCGGATGCTCGAGGAAGCGGACGCGGTGATCGCGCCCGCTGTCAATCACCTGCACTGGGCGGAGTACCGGGCGCTGGACGAGGCAGTCGAGGCCGGGCGGGTCGCTGCCCGCACCTTTCTCTCTTCTTTCACTGCGTGAGTCTTGTTTTGCCCGGTAGGTGGGGCGCCGCTCGGCGCTGGCTCGCCCCCGCTCGCTTCGCGCCGAGACTCCGTCGGCCACGACCCAGCAGTGCGTCCCGGTGCGGGGCCCCTCGGTGTCCGCATAAGACCGCGCCACCGACACCCCACCCCGATCCGCACGCTGGGGACCCCGTGGCCTCCGGAGAGATGGCCGCCCCACCCGCCGGGCGGATTGAAGTCCCGCCCTCGCAAAGACAAAGCTGACACTTCTCAGGCAGGACCTTGGCTAACGGGGGGGTGGTGGTGAGATCCGCCCCGCGGGCCTCAGGAGCCATCTCGCCGGCGCCGAGGGGCCCCACGGCGGGCAGCGCTGTCGGGTCGGGCGCGCAGGCGGGTCGGAGGGCCGGGCTCGACGCCCAGCCCGAGCGACCGCTCCGCGCCCGCGGGGCAAAAAGAAGGCCTCCACGCAGTGGAAGAGGACAAGATGCCGCCAACCCGCCGCGCAAAAGACAAACGTCTCACGCAGTGAAGAACTAAGAAGCAACCCCGCGGGGCAAGAGAAGAACTCCGCGGGGTGAAGAGACGAGGGGCTGTGACCCCTGGCTTATCGGGGCGCTTCGGTTCCCGGCACGGCGAACGAAGGCATGACCCCGCCGAGCACCCGCACGGTGTCGCGGGCGATCACGCGCTCCTCGTTGGTCGGAACGACGGCGACCGCCACGCGTGAACCGGAACGGGAAACCAGGACCTCCTTGCCGCGAGGGGCGGTGCGGTTGGCCTCGTGGTCCAGTTCGATGCCGAGGAACTCCATCCCGGCGAGCGACGTCTCGCGCACAAGGGAGGAGTTTTCCCCGATGCCGCCGGTAAACGTGACCGCGTCGAGCCCACCCATGGCGGCGGCGTAGGCTCCCACGTACTTCGTGATGCGGTAGCAGAAAATCTCGAACGCCAGGCGTGCGCGCTTGTTGCCGGTAGCGCGAGCGTGCTCGATCTCGCGCATGTCGGAGGAGACGCCGGAGATCCCGTACAGGCCGGAGTGCTTGTTCAGCATCGCATTGAGCTGTGACAGGGTGACGTCCTCCATCGTCATCACCCAGGGAAGGATCGCGGCGTCCAGGTCGCCGCTACGGGTACCCATGAGAAGCCCTTCGAGCGGGGTGAAGCCCATGGTGGTGTCCACCGAATGGCCGCGGTCCACCGCGGCCATCGAGCATCCGTTTCCGAGGTGGCAGGTCACGGTCCGCACGTCTTCGAGGGGACGGTTCAACAACCTGGCGGTGCGGATCGACACGAAGCGGTGGGAGGTGCCGTGGAAGCCGTACCTCCGGATGGCGTGGCGCCTGTAGAGCTCGTAGGGCAGGCCGTAGATGAAGGCCTCCGGCGGCATGGACTGGTGGAACGCGGTGTCGAAAACGGCCACGTGGGGAACACCAGGGAGCAGGCTCCGCGCGGCGGTGAGGCCGCGCAGGTTGTGGGGGTTGTGGAGCGGCGCGAGGACAACGCACTCCTCGATCATCGCCTCCACCTCGGGCGTGACCAACACCGAGGATGCGAACTTCTCCCCGCCGTGGACGACCCGGTGGCCGACCGCCTCGATCTCCTTCACGCTCTTGAGCACGCCGTGGTCGGGATGGACCAGAGCCTTGAGGACGTGCTCGACCGCGGTCCGGTGATCCAGAATCTCCGAGATCTCCTGGTAGGGCTTGCGGCCCTCGACCTCGATGGCGAGGCGGGAGTCTGACAGGCCGATCTTCTCGACCAGGCCGCGGGCCAGCGTCTCGTCGGTGTTGGCCTCGATCATCTCGAGCGAGGTCTCTATGACCTGGAACTTGACGGAGGACGAACCGCAGTTGAAAACCAGAACCTTCATTGCATGCTCCCGTCGTTGCCGCGAGGCCGGTGTTCAGCCGAGCTTTGGGGTGTCGTCGGGCAGACGGTCCAGCCGGCTGCGCTCGCCGTCGTAGGTGAAGAAACCCTTGCCGACGCGGGCCCCCGTGTGGCCCGCGCGCACCAGCTTCCGGATAATCGGGCACGGCCGGAACTTGGCGTCGCCGGTCTCGTGGAAAAGGTGCTCGAGCCAGTTCAGGATCCTGTGCAGGCCGACCCGGTCGGCCCATTCCAGAGGGCCGTGGCGGAACTCGTAGCCCAGCTTGATCGCCAAGTCCACGTCGGCCGCGCTGGCCACCCCCTCCATCACGACGTGCGCCGCCTCGTTGATGAGCGGCATGATCACGCGCGTGGTCACGAACCCAGGGGACTCGAACTCCTGGATCGGAACCTTTCCGAGAACGCGCACGAAGCGGCGCGCGGTCTCGAAGGCATCTTCGCTGGTGACCTGTCCCTTGACGACCTCGACGACCCGAGTCGTGGTGACCGGATAGAGGAAGTGCATGCCGATCACCCGTTGGGGGTGGGCCAGGCCTTGCGCCAGCTCGCTGATGGAGAGCGTCGACGTGTTGACGATGATGGGGATCTCGGGCTCCAGGACCTCGTCCAGCTCGGCGATCAACGCCTTCTTGGCGGCGAAGTCCTCGTTGATCGTCTCGATCAGCAGATCGCAACCAGCCGTCTTCCGCACGTCGGTCGTGAACTCGATTCGGGCGAGGATCGCTTTCTTTTCCGATTGCGTGAGCCCCCAGCGCTCGATCTCGCGATCGAGGTCCTTCTCCAGGAGCTCCTTGATCCGGGTCGTGCGCTCGTCGCTGATCTCGCGCACCACCACGCCCAGGCCCGCCTGCGAGACGCGCGTGGCGATCGAGCGTCCCATCATGCCGCCACCCACCACTGCGATGCGGTGAAGCTCGCGCTCACTCATGGTTGTGAAAGGTAGCACAAGCATTGCGAGGTGTCAACGGCGTGGTAGCATACGCGCGATGGGCAAGAGAGCCTTCGGTGCCCTATTCCTGGCGATTCTGGTGACGGCTCCGGCTTGGGCGGAGCAGCCGCGTTCGCCGTTCCCCCCGATCGAGGTGAGCGACCTCGCCGGTCAGACCTACCCCTTGAGGAACTTGCTCGGAGCCGCGACGGTGCTGAACTTCTGGGCAACCTGGTGCGGGCCGTGCCGGGTCGAGCTGCCGGAGCTGCAGAAGCTCTCCAACGAACTGGGCGGAAAGGGGCTGGTGGTGCTGGCGGTGGACGTCGACCTCCCGCCGATTTCCGAGGAGGGCGTGGCCCAGCAACTTGAGTTCATCAGGCCGCGGATTCAGACGTTTCTGAGCCGCACGGGTATAACTCTCCCGGTCTACCTCATCGACGGCAAGACACAGGCCGTGCTGGGGGTGGACCGGATTCCATTCTCGGTTCTTCTCGATGGAGAGGGAGGCGTGGTGCGGATCTACCCCGGGTACTCGCCAGAGTCCACAAGGGACCTGCGCCAGCAGGTGCTCGGGGTGCTGGCGGAAAGGCCGAAGCAAGGAGGAAAGTGACATGCGCAGGATCTTGATCACGCTTTGCTGCGTGCTGGTCGCACCTTTGGCATTCGCGCAGGGGACGCCGAACACGATCGAGCTGACGCCAACCGTCGGCTACTGGTTCGGTGACACGATCTCGCGAGGCACCATCAACAACGTCCCCTTCGACATGACCCTCAACGACGCCACGTCGTACGGCCTTCGCGTGGCCTACCGGTTCACGCCCAACTGGGCTGTCGAGGGCTACTTCGTCAAGGCGCGACCGGATATCGTCGCCGGGCAAGGGGACTTTTTCGGCGGGATGAGCAAGATCGGGACGATGGACCTGACCACCGCCGAGGTGAACATGGAAGTCGCGTTCGGCCACAGTCGGTTCGTGCCGTTCCTCGGAGGCGGCGTCGGCGCCATGCGGCTCGCCCCGACCCTTCACGTCGAAGGCGCCAATGGCAGTCTGTCGGCCGACACCAAGTTCGTCGGCGACTTTGGGGTCGGGTTCAAGCTGTTCTTCTCTCCGAAAATCGCGCTCCGGTTCGACTGGCGCGGCCACAGCGTGAACCTGAACAACAACAACTACAACAACTGCGACTGGTACTGGGGCGGCTGCAATTACGATTACAACTGGCTGACCTTCACGGAGCTCGCGCTGGGCCTGACCTTCGTGTTCTAGGGCCAGATGCCGACAAAGAGCCTGCCGTTTTGGCTGCTGCCGGCCGCGGGGTCGGTTGTTCTCCTGGTCGTCTCTGCCTTCTGCGAAGAGCCGCCCGAGAGGAAGGACGCTTTCAGCGCCTCTGCGGAAGTGCCCTCGATCCTCGTGCCGGTCACGGTGCGCGACGGCAGGGGTCGGCTCGTGTCGACCCTGGAGCAGGGCCGCTTCCACCTCTTCGTCGACGACATGGAGTTCCCCATCAAATCGTTCTGGCGGGAAGGGGGACTCCCGATATCGTACACGTTCGTCGTTGACACCTCCGGCTCGATGAACGGAAGACGCCTCGCCAAGACCCGTGAGGCCATCATGGAGTTCGTCCGGCAGCTCCGGCCCGACGATGAGGTGTGCCTCATCACATTCGGCGCCGGCGAGGTGAAGAGGCGCCTCTCCTTCGGCACCGACCCCGGGTTGGTGGGGCGCATCCTTGAGTCCCTGCACGGCTACGGCACTACGGCGCTCTACGACATCCTGACGGCCACCCCGCAGGCGATGGATGGGGCGCACAACATTCGGCGGGTCGCGCTCCTCTTCACAGACGGCGTGGACACGGCCTCGGAGTTCACCCAGGCCGACGCCGTGAGGGTCCTGGAAGGCCTGGCGGACCCCCTGTATGCCCTGGGGATCGAGCCTCCTCCCCCGGAGGAGGGGTCTCCTGACAGCTACGAGGAGCTGCTGGAGAGGTTCGCGGCGGCCTCCGGCGGCCGCTACATTCGCGTCAACAACGCCGCCAAGCTCCCAAAGTTCGCCAAGGACCTGAGAGGGGAGCTTGCCATGCGCTACATCATCACTTTCGAGCCCTCCGGCCTGGGGATGGTGAAGTGGCGCAAGCTCGAAGTGAGGGTAGACGGGGGTTACGGGGTCATGGCGCGGCAGGGTTACCGGGGGACACTGCCCTGATATCCCCCGGCGGGGCTTGACAGGGGGCAAGTACTCTGTGATATAAGGACACGGTTGTATAGAGAGGGAACCACTAAACCGCAAGATGAAGGAGCAAAGGGAGGATTTGCCATGAGAAAGTCGCTGTGGGGTGTTCTCGCGCTGGGGCTGGTCGTCGCACTGGGTGTGAGCGGCTGCGCCAGCAAGACCTACGTCCAGGAGGAGGTGGCGAAAGCCGCTAAGGTCCAGGACGTCAAAATCGGTGAGGTGCAGAAGCAAGTCGAAGCCACCCAGATGGACGTGACCAACCTGAAGAAGTCCGACGCGATGCAGACGGAGCAGCTCGCCAAGCTGTCGGACACGACCAAGGAGGCGCTCGCCCGCGCCAATGAGGCCAACAAGCTGGCCAACCACTCGTTCCTGTTCGAGGTCACCCTCACGGACGACGCGGTGCACTTCGGCTTCGACAAGAGCGAACTCTCAGCCGACGCGAAGGCCGCCCTCGACGCTTTCGCCAAGCGCGCCAAGGACGAGAACAAGAACGTCTACATCGAGGTCCAGGGGAACACCGACAGCGTGGGCTCCGACCAGTACAACCTCTCGCTCGGGCAGGCCCGTGCCGAGGCCGCGATGCGCTACCTGGCCATGCAGCAAGGTTTCCCGCTGCATCGCATGAGCGCCATTTCCTATGGCAAGTTCAAGCCGATCGCGGACAACAAGACCGCCGACGGGCGCGCGAAGAACCGCCGCGTGACCCTGGTCGTTCTGTACTGAGTCCAGACAACAAATCGCAGGCTATCGCGCCCCGGGGCAAGCCCCGGGGCGCTTGCGTTTTCGGCCCTCCATCAGGGGGAAGGCGCAACTCCGGCGCGGAGGAGAGGGGTTCCCCGCGTCCCTCTGTGTGGCCGACATTGCGTTTGGGGGTTATCATAGTGTTAGGAACGTTCGGAGGTGCGAGGTGAAGAGACTGGCACTGCTCGTTCTGGCGCTCGTGGTGGCTGGGGAGGCCTGGGCCGCCACCGTGGTGCTGACCGGTGGCAAGCGCCTCGAGGTCGCGAGCTACACCGCGAGCGGCAGTTATGTGACCATTCAGTACGCGAACGGTCGGCGCGAGTCCTATCCTCTGGCGGCGGTCGACCTCCCCGCGACGCGTGAGGCGAGCGGCGAGAAGACCACGCCCGAGACGGCAGCCGAGCCGGGCGGACCGCATAGCCCGTTCCTGGGCGCGAGGTCGGCTACGGGCGCCGGGGCGATCGTGGTGACCGACGCAGACGTGAAGCACGTCGAGCCCCCCGAGGCCGAGGAGGAGAAGAAGGAGGACGGGGAGCCCGAGGCCGGCAGCCAGATCGTGCTGGTCAGCTACGAGAAGAAGAAGGTTGCAGAAGGGGAGTGGGAGATCTCTGCCACGGTTGCGAACCAGGGGAAAACGTCGGTCCAGGGTGTGAACGCTCTCATGCGCGTGCTGGACGACAAGGGCAAGCCGGTCGCCACCGGCTCGGGCTCGCTGTCCGGCAAGCTCGATCCCGGCAAGCAGGGAACGATCACCGCGCGCGCCTCGCTCCAGGGGGACCCGGTCCAGGTCGCCGTGGACCTGTCCTGGCAGGACATCCAACCGGTCCCCAAGCCGGTCGGCAGCCCTGCGCCCGCCGCTGCGGCGCCGAAGCCGCAGGCGCCCGCCCCGCAGGCGGCTGCCCCGGCACCGCAGGGGTGGTCGGTCGCCGCCGGGTCCTCACCCAACACGTTGCCGGCCAACCTGATGGCGGTACCGGCGGCAAACACGCTGGGCTCGCCTCCGCAGGTACCACGCGGCGAGCCGAAGCAACCGTAGCCTGGGGCCGTTCCCGCGGGTTGCCCTAGCCGTCCACCTTGCCGCGCCGGGCATCCAGGAACATGTACGCGACCAGCCCGACGTAGAACAGCAACGCCAGCAGCTCCGCCCCTGACCCCTCTGCATTGTTGAACAGGTTGACGCCGAGGTTCGCCTGCACCGTCCAGCCCAGCCATGGCAAGACGAACCCCTGGCTCAGGAACTTCAGGAAAGCCGCCACCACGCCCATCACGGCCCCGCCCGCGATGAAGCCGGAGGCGATCAGGGTTCCGCGGCTGGCGCGGGCCTGCTCCAGCTTCGCGTCGCCCCTGGCCGAGGACGCAACGAAGTGGGCGACGATCCCGCCGACCAGGAGCGGGGTCGTGAGCTGCTGCGGCAGGTACATCCCGAGCGCGAACGGGAGCGCGGGAACCTTGACCATCTGGAGCACGAGGATGAGCAGCGCTCCGACCCCGTAGAGCAGCCAGGGTACCGGCTGGTCCGACATCAGGGTCTGGATCACCGCCGCCATCGCGTTGGCCTGGGGGGCCTCGAGCGGAGTCGGGGTCGCGGGCGTCTGCACGAAGCCGTACACCTTGTTCAGGAGCAGGATTACGGACCCCACCGTGAGCGCCGCGGCCAGGCTGCCCAGCATCTTGGAGCGCTCCTGCACCGCCGGCGTCGCGCCGGTCCAGTAGCCGATCTTGAGGTCGGTGACGAAGCCACCCACGGTCGAGAGGGCGGTGCACACCACGCCCCCGATCATCAGCGCGGCCAGCATCCCCGCGTTGCCCGTGAGACCCACTGCGACCAGGATCACCGAGGCGAGGATCAACGTCATCAGCGTCATGCCGGAGACCGGGTTGGTGCCGACCGTGGCGATGGCTTGCGCCGAGACCGTCGTGAACAGGAACGAGATCACGAGCACGACCAGCAGCGCGATGACCGCGAGGCCGAAGTAGTTGGGCTGTTGCCGCAGCACCCCGAAGGTGAAGAAGACGAGCATCACGACAGCCATCACCAAAATGCCGCCCAACACGGTCTTCATCGGCAGGTCGCGGTCGGTGCGCTCCGCCTGGAGTGTCTCCGCGCCCTTTTTCCCAAAGATCTCCTTGAAACCGAGGCCGAAGGCGGAGGCGATGATCCGCCAGCTGCGGAGGATGCCGAGCAGCCCGGCGCACGCGATTCCGCCGATCCCGATCAGCCGGACGTAGTTTCGGAAGATCTGGTCGGCGCTCATTTCGGATATCAGCGTGCCCCCTGCGCCGCTGCCCAGGGGCACCGTCAGGGCGTCTCCGACCCAGCCGAAAAGGGGGACGAGCAGGAACCAGGAGACGAAAGACCCGGCGCAGATCACAGCCGAGTAGCGCAGGCCGATGATATAGCCGAGGCCGACGACCGAGGCGAGCACGTCGAGCTTGAACATCAGCTTCGCCTTGGAGGCCAACCCCGCGAGGAACGACACCGATCGGGTGGTGAAAATCTCCGCGAAGGCGGAGAAGTGGATGGCCAGGAAGTCGAACACGCCGCCGATCGCGGCGGCCACGGCAAGAACCACGGCTTGCTGGCCGCCGGATTCGCCCGCGACCAGGATCTCGGTGGTCGCGGTCGCCTCCGGGAACGGAAGCTCGCCGTGCATCTCCTTCACGAAGTAGCGTCGCAGCGGGATCAGGAACAGCACACCCAGGATGCCACCGAAGAGCGCGACCAAGAAGAGCTTGAAGAGGTCCACGGGCAGGCCGATGATGAAAAGCGCCGGCAGGGTGAAGATCGACCCCGCGACGATCAGGCCCGAAGCGGCGCCGATGGACTGAATGATCACGTTCTCGAGGATCGTGGAGCGTCGCTTGAGAGTGACCCCGATGCCCACCGCAAGGATCGCGATCGGAATCGCGGCCTCGAACACCTGACCCACCTTGAAGCCGAGGAACGCGGCTGCGGCCGAGAACACCACCGCCATGACGAGCCCGAGCGTGACCGAACGTGCGGTCCACTCCGGGATCCGCGTGTCCGCCGGCACGACCGGGACGTAGCTCTCACCCGGCTTCAGAGGGCGGTAGGCGTTTTCGGGTAGGGTGCGGCGGGTGGCGGTCTCCATGACGGTGTGCCTCCTTCTGGTGACAAACGGGGGGAGCTTACGGGCGAGCCGTCACGAAATCAAGCCGATCTCCACCCACTTGTCGCGCCACCAGGCGCGGGCCATACTACCGGCGGAGGACTCGGGGGGAGTGCACGCACCGAAGAGGATCCTGGTTGCCAAACCTGGCCTGGACGGCCACGACCGTGGGGCCAAGGTCGTCGCGCGCGCCCTGCGTGACGCCGGGTTCGAGGTGATCTACACCGGGCTGCGCCAGACGCCGGAGCAGATCGCGCAGGCGGCCGTGCAGGAGGACGTCGACGCGGTGGGGTTGTCCAGCCTCTCGGGCGCGCACCGCGAGCTTTTCCCCGCCGTCGTTCGCGCACTGCGAGAGGCCGGGGCCGGCAACGTGCCGGTGTTCGGCGGCGGGATCATCCCGCAGGAAGACATCCCGGCGCTGCAGGCGCAGGGCATCGAGCGGCTCTTTGCCCCCGGGACCGACACCCGCGAGATCGTGAGCTTTCTCCGCCAGCGCCTGGGGCTCGAGGACTGACGGGCACGTGCCCGAGGTGGGCCAGGAGGCCGACTACGACGCGGCCCTGGCGGAGATCAGGAAGCTCCTCTGACGCTCGCGCCTGTGACCCGGATGTCGCCGCGCCCCACCAGTTGGCCCTCGCCGGTCGAGACCTCCACGCGGTAGAGCCCCGGCGAGAAGCCCTCCGGGCCGCCGCGGAGGGCGTCCCAGACGCGGAACCCGCGGGGGTGGGCCACGAGGCCCAGGGTACGGGAGGTCTTCACCAGATGCCCGTCCCGAAGGAACCGGAGGCGCACGCGCACCGGCAAGACGCCGGGGGAGAAGACCGTCGCGCGCACGCACAGCCGGCCGTGCGCGAGGTCGGCCGCCGGCACGACCCGCCCGAGGTCACGATCGAGCTGCAATGTGGTGGGGTCGATGTTAGCCGCGAAGCTCAGGCCGGTCAGCCGGAGCGGGACCGGCGGCACTAGCGCACGGCCGACCTTCAGGACCCCGATGATGGCCGCGAGTGCCAGGCCCATGAGCGCCAGGCGCCGCGCCTGTCGCAACTCCTGCCACGAGTAGGCGACGGGCAGCGCGGCGACGAAAGCCAGCACGGCGGCCACGTAGGCGCCGTTGTGGATCTGCACGTGCAGGAGCACAGGCAGGAAGAACTGCAGGGCGGAATAGGTCACGACCGCGAAAAAGCCCACGGCGAACGGACGCCTGGTTCGCAGTAACCGGTCGAACAGAACGTCGAAGCACGAGAGCGCCGCGAGGGCGGCCAGGGCAACCACGTAGCCGCTGTTCCACGACGGGAACGTCGTGGAGTAGAAGTAGAACGGCAGCAGGAAGAACAGCGTCTCCTGGTACATCACCCGGGTGAGGTAGGACACGAAGCCCTGGGCGAAGCGGAGCTTGGGTGACTCCCTTCCGACCGCGAAGCGGGAGAAGAGCAGCGTCGAGGCCCAGGTCAGCGCGAGGAAGAGCACCACCCAGGGGAGGAAACCGTACCTGTTGTGCGCCAGGACCAGCACGAGGCCACCGGTGAACAGCGCCCACGTCGAGTGCACGGCCCAGAACAGCCGCGAGTAGCGCCGGCGGAGGACCTTCCCCAGCGCAACCGTGCGGTTCCGGCGCACGCGCATCCGCTCCCGCCAGGGGGACCCTTCCCGTTGCATCGCGGTGCATTCTAGCCGCGACCGAGCGAATCGTGGCGATCCGGGCTACACTTCGGGGCGTGGAGAACGGCCGTTTTGCCGGGCTGACCAACTGGATCGAGGTCTCCCGAGGCGCGCTCGAGCACAACATCTCGCTCTTCCGTCGCCTGCTCAACCCAGGGACGGCCATCCTCGCGGTCGTGAAGGCCAACGCGTACGGCCACGGGTTGGAGCAGGTCGCCCGGGTGTGCATCTCGTCCGGTGTGGAGATGCTCGGGGTTCACACGGCGGACGAGGTCGCCGCGCTTCGCCGGATGGGGGTGGAACTTCCCATCATGGTGATGGGCTACCTCACGCCGCAGCAGGTGGCCGATGTGGTCGACCCCGGGGTTCACGTGCTCCTCTCCTCGTACCAGGTGCTCGAGGCCCTGGCGGCTCACGGGCGTCGACTGGGGCGCTCTCTTGCGGTGCACGTTAAGGTCGACACGGGCACCCACCGCCAAGGGGTGAACCCTGGGGAGGCGGGGCAGCTGGCCGCCGCTGCGCGCAGCGCCGGGCTCACTGTGGCCGGGGTTGCCACGCACTTCGCCAACATCGAGGACACCACAGACCACACGTACGCCTACCTCCAGCTCGAGCGCTTCCGGGGTGCCGCGGCGGCGGTGCAGGAGCAGGTGGGCGCGGTGAGGTGGGTGCACGCGGCGTGCTCGGCCGCTGCGCTGCTCTTCCGCGAGGCCGACTTCGGGATGGTAAGGGTCGGCATCTCGCTCTACGGCCACTGGCCATCGAAGGAAACGCACCTCTCGTGGCTGCTCGAGCACGGACGCGACGGCGTCAAGCTCGAGCCGGTCCTGGCCTGGCGAGCACGGGTAGGGCAGGTGAAGGAGGTGGAGGCGGGTGCGCCGATCGGCTACGGGCTTACCTACCGCCCGACCCGCGCCAGCCGGATCGCGGTGCTGCCGGTCGGATACGCAGAGGGTTACCCCCGGGCGCTCTCCAGCCGCAGCAGGGTGCTGCTGCGCGGCCGTCCCGCCCCGGTCGTGGGGCGCGTCTGCATGAACATCTTCATGGTGGACGTGACCGACATCCCGGACCTGCGGGACGGTGACGTGGCCACCCTGATCGGGGCGGACGGTGACGAGCGCGTCACCGCCGAGGAGCTCGCCGAGAACGCCGGTACCATCAACTACGAGATCCTGGCCCGCCTCTCGCCGTCGCTGCCCAGGGTCCTGGTGGAGTAGCTATCATTCCATGGTGCAGGCCCACACCCTTCGCGAACTTCTGCAGCGCGTGGCTCGCGGTGAGCTCTCTCCCGCTCAAGCGGCCGAGGAGCTCGCCCACCTCCCGTACCGGGTCGGCGAGGGCGTGATGGTGGACACCCATCGTGCCCTGCGGACCGGCGAGTCGGAGGCCGTCTTCTGCGCGGGTAAGAGCCCGCGGCAGGCCGCGACTGCCTTCGCCGCCCTTGCCGGCGGCGGCGGGCCGGTGCTCGCCACGCGTGCGGACGAGAGCCACGCCCGGGCGATCGTGGAGGCGGTTCCCGCCGCCGTGCACCACCCCGAAGCGCGCATGGTGGTTCTGGCCGGGACGCCCACCCCGTGCGGCGAGGTCGCGGTTGTTTGCGCCGGCACCTCGGACCTTCCGGTGGCCGAGGAGGCTGCCGTCACCGCAGGCGCGCTGGGCGCCTCGGTTACGCGCGTTCAGGACGTGGGTGTGGCGGGGCTGCACCGACTGCTCTCGCACGTGGAGGGGCTGCGCCGGGCCGGGGTCGTGATCGCCGTGGCCGGCATGGAGGGCGCTCTGCCCTCGGTGATCGCCGGCCTGGTCCCTGGCCCTGTCGTGGCCGTGCCGACCTCGGTCGGCTACGGTGCCGCGTTCGGCGGCCTCGCGCCCCTGCTCGCGATGCTCAACGCCTGCGCACCCGGCGTCGCCGTTGTGAACATCGACAACGGCTTCGGCGCCGGCATGGTCGCGGTTCGCATCCTGAGGCGTCGCTCGGAGGGGGCATGATGACGCTGGAGCTGCACGCCGGAGCCGAGAAGGCCCCCTACCACGTCGGCGAGGGCGTGCTCGCCGATCTGCCGGAGCTGGCGACGCCGCACGTGGCGGGGCGCCAGGTCTACGTGGTGAGCGACACCAACGTGGGGCCGCTCTACGCCTCCGAGATAGCCGAGCGACTGCACGCCGCATACCTCGAGCTGCCCGCTGGCGAGGAGCACAAGCAGTGGCCCACCCTGGAGCACGTGCTGCGCTGGCTCGTCGCGCATGAGGCAGACCGCCAGAGCGTGCTGGTTGCGGTGGGCGGTGGAGTGATCACGGACCTCGTCGGGTTTGCCGCCGCCGTGATGCTGCGCGGCATCCCCTGGCTCGCGGTGCCAACCACCCTGCTGGGAATGGTGGACGCAGCGGTCGGCGGCAAGACCGGCATCGACCTCGACGTCGGAAAGAACCTCGTGGGCGCGTTCTGGCCGCCTCGGGCGGTGATCGCGGATCCCCTGGTGCTGGCGACGCTCCACCTGCGTCAGATGCGTTCGGGTCTCGCCGAGGTCATCAAGTCGGCCATGATCGCGCCCTCCGCCCTGGAGCCGGTCTTGGACAGCCACCTGGCTCCGGTGGCGGCCGGGAACCCGCTGCGAGCCTTGGAGCTCGTCGTCGGCTGCGTGCGGGTGAAGGCGGACATCGTCTCGATGGACGAGCGCGAGAGCGGCCCGCGTCAGGCCCTCAACCTGGGACACACGCTCGGCCACGGGATCGAGGGGGCAGGCGAGTTTCGCCGATTCCTCCACGGGGAGGCGGTGGCATGGGGCCTTCTGGCGGCGCTGCGCCTGTCGCGCGACCGCGGCCTGCTCTCCACGGCCGAGGCGCAGACGTGGGCGGAGAGGATCCAGAACCTCGCGCCGCTGCCCGACCTCGAAGGGCTGCCGTGGGACTCGGTCGCTCCCTTCGTGGCCCGCGACAAGAAGCGGCAGGGCGGACGCGTCGGCTGGGTGCTCCCGCGGATGGGCGGCGTGGTGCTCGACGTCGCGATCGGGGAGCGCGAAGCGGCGGCGGTCTACGAGGCGCTCGCGTTGCTCCCGCCCCAGGGCCCCTTCAGCTCTCTGTTCTAGAGACACGCCACGTGGGTCGGCCACCCGGTCTCGAAGGCGTGACCGACCAACCGGCCTTCAGGCTTGAAGGCTTGCGGATAGCACTTTCAAATCTTCAGGCCTTCACGCCTTCAGGTCTTTTCCGAGGATGCTAGACTCGCGCTCAGACTGGTGCGCGGGGGGTGGTGTGAGCCGTCCGGAACAGCTGCCAACTCGATTCGACCCCGCCTCGTTCGAGGCGAAGTGGTATGCCGCCTGGGAGGCGTCCGGCGCGTTCACCCCGGAGCTGCCGTCGGACAAGCCGCCGTTCGTGATCCTGATCCCCCCGCCGAACGTGACGGGCAAGCTGCACATCGGGCATGCCCTGCAGTTCACGCTCCAGGACCTGGTGATTCGCTGGCGCCGTATGCAGGGTTTCAACGCCCTCTGGCTGCCGGGCACCGACCACGCCGGGATCGCGACCCAGGTGATGGTGGAGCGCGAGCTCGGCAAGCAGGGCACCAGCCGCCGCGAGCTCGGGCGCGAGAAGTTCCTCGCTCGCATGTGGGAGTGGAAGGCGCAGTACAAGGACAACATCTCGTACCAGGCCAAGGCGCTCGGCGCCTCCTGCGACTGGACGCGCGAGCGCTTCACGCTGGACGAGATGCTCTCGCGCGCGGTGCGGCGCGCATTCGTCTCGCTCTACGGTGAGAAGCTCATCTACCGCGCGCACCGGCTCATCAACTGGTGCCCGCGCTGCCTGACCGCGCTCTCCGACCTCGAGGTCGTCCACAAGGAGATCGACGGCGGGATGTGGGACTTCGCATACCCCCTCGTGGACGGCGGCGAGATCGTCGTGTCCACGTCGAGACCCGAGACCATGCTGGGAGATACCGCGGTCGCCGTCCACCCGGAGGACGACCGCTACCGCAACCTGATCGGCCGCCAGGTTCAGCACCCTCTGCTGGACAGGGGGTTCCCCGTCATCGGCGACGAGGTGCTGGTGGACCCCGCCTTCGGGACCGGCGCCGTCAAAGTCACGCCTGCCCACGACCCCAACGACTTCGCGACCGGTGAGCGGCACCGCCTCGAGAGGATCAACATCCTCAACGAGGACGGAACGATCAACTCAAACGGCGGCCCGTTCGCGGGGCAGGACCGCTTCGCCGCCCGCAAGGCGGTGCTCGCGGCCCTGATGGAGAAGGGTCTTCGCCGCGGTGAGAAGACGCACCGCCACGCGGTCGGCCACTGCCAGCGCTGCGACACGGTCGTCGAGCCGTACCTCTCCGAGCAGTGGTTCTGCTCGATGCGAGCGATGGCCGACCGTGCCCTCGACGCCGTGCGCACCGGCGAGGTGAGGCTGATCCCGGAGTTCTGGGTCTCCACCTATGAGAACTGGCTCGAGAACATCCTCGACTGGTGCATCTCGCGCCAGCTCTGGTGGGGGCACCGCATTCCCGCTTTCTACTGCCCCGACGGGCACACCACCGTCTCCGAGAAGGACGTCACCACCTGCGGCGAGTGCGGAAAGTCGGTCGAGCGGGACCCCGACGTCCTCGACACGTGGTTCTCGTCGGCCCTCTGGCCGATCTCCACGATGGGCTGGCCCGAGGACACGGCGGACATGCGCGCCTTCTACCCGACGAGCGTGATGATCACCGGGTTCGACATCCTGTTCTTCTGGGTGGCGCGAATGGTGATGATGGGCTGCCACTTCACAGGGAAGGCGCCGTTTGCCCAGGTGCACCTGACCGGCCTCGTGCGCGACGCCCACGGCCAGAAGATGTCCAAGACCAAGGGCAACGTGATGGATCCCCTGGACCTCGTGCACGAGTATGGGGCCGACGCCGTGCGGTTCACGCTCGCCGCCCTCGCCTCGCCGGGCCGGGACCTGCCGCTGGACGTCAAGCGGATGGAGGGGTACCGGTCGTTCGGCACCAAGCTCTGGAACGCCGCGCGCTTCGTCCAGATGAACCTGGAGGGCTCGGAGGTCGGGCTCGAGCAGCTCGACCCGGACAAGCTCGCGCTTCCGGAAGCCTGGATCCTCTCCGAGCTGGAGCGAACGACGGCAGCCGTCAACCGCTCGTGGGAGAGCTATCGCTTCGACGAGGCATGTCGCGAGCTGTACCAGTTCGTGTGGAACGACTATTGCGACTGGTACCTGGAGATGGCCAAGCCCGTCCTCCAGGAGGGGACACAGAACGGGCGGCGGGCCGAGGACGTCCGGGCGGTGGCGCGCGGCGTGCTCATCGAGGCGCTCAAGCTCCTGCATCCGGTGATGCCCTTCATCACCGAGGAGATCGCCCAGCACGTCGGGGCCGACGGCCTGCTCATCACGACGCCGTACCCGGTCGCCGGCCGACGGAGGGAGGATCCCGAGGCGTTCGCGGCCATGGCCGCGTTCCAGGCGGTCGTTCAGGAGACCCGCTCCTACCGCCACTTGGTGGGGCTGTCACCCGGCACGTTGCTGGCTCTCTCCCTGACAGGACTGGAGCCGGCTCGGCGCGAAGCGTTCTCGCGTCTGACAACGGAGCTCTCCCGGCTCGCGGGGCTCTCGGCTCTTCATCTCAACCCCGCCTCTGTCCCCGAGGATGCCATTCGCGACCTGGCCCGTGGCGTCAATGTCGCCATCGTTCTGCCCCAGGGGGTCCTCGGCGAGGCCGAGCGAGCACGCCTGGGAGCCGAGCTCGCCCAGGTGGAGGCGGAGCTTGAGAAGGTCAACGCGCGCCTCTCGGACGCGAGCTTCACCGCTCGGGCTCCGGAGGACATCGTCGCCGGGAGCCGGCAACGTGCGGGTGAGCTCTCGCACAAGGCGCAGCTCCTCACAGCGACTCTGGAGCGGAAGCGTTGAACAGGGTCGTCCCACCACCCGCCCCGGCCAACGTGATCTGGCTGGACGACGTCGACTCCACGAACGCGGTTGCCGAGCGCATTGCAGAGTCGTGGGTGGCGGGGGAGGAGGACAGGCTCCCGGAGACGCTTGTGGTGGCGCAGCGGCAGTCGGCCGGGCGTGGGCGGGGCGCGCACGCCTGGGAATCGCCGGCGGGGGGTCTCTACGCGACGTGGCTCGCCTGGTTGTCCGTACAGGCCCTTCCGACGCTGCCTATGGCGGTGGCCGTGAGCCTGGCGGCCGCGGTGGAGGAGTTGGTGCCAGGGCTGCGAGTCGGCCTGAAGTGGCCCAACGACCTCCTGGTGGGCGAACGCAAGCTTGGGGGTGTCCTGTGCGCCAGCCGCAGCAACGGGGACGCTGCCTGGGTCACCGTGGGGTTCGGCGTCAACGTCGGGGTCGACCCCGTACTTCTGCCGGGCAACCAGACCAAAGTGGTCTCGCTCAGTTCTCTTGGCTTTGCAGGTGACGCCGGGGAGGGGATCTGGTCGCTGGTCGCCGGCTTCCTGGCGCGCATTCATCCGGCACTGGCGGATTCACAGGGCACCCGGGCCCAGTGGGTGGCGCGCAGCATCCACCGTGCCCGCGAGGTGATGCGTCTGCGGCTCCACTCTGGCGTCGTGGAAGGGCGGTTCGTCGGCTTCGGGCAGCAGGGGGAGCTTGAGCTGGAGGTCGGAGGGAAGCTCGGCCGGTTCTCTGTTGGCGAGCTCCTGGCCGACAAGGAGGGGGGAGGCTGAGATGCTACTCGCCCTGGATGTCGGCAACACCCACACCACCATAGGCGTTTTTCGGGAGAGACAGATACTCCGTCGATGGCGTCTGTCGACCGTGCGCGACCGCACCGTGGACGAGCTCGGCATTCTGCTGCGGCAGCTCTGCGAGTGGGCGGAGATCCCCCCGGGCGAGATCAGCGGCGTGGTGGTCGGCTCGGTGGTTCCGCCCCTCGATGCCTCGCTGCGAGCGGCCGTGAGCACCTACCTCCACGCCCAGCCGCTGTTCGTGACGCCCGGTATCGATTCGGGCATGCCGCTCAAGGTCGAGACGCCGCTCGAGCTGGGCGCCGACCGCCTGTGCAACTCTGTCGCCGCGTTCGCGGCGTACGGCGGGCCCTGCGTGGTGGTGGACTTCGGCACCGCAACCACCTGGGATGTTGTGTCGGAGAAGGGGGAGTTTCTCGGGGGCGTGATCGCACCCGGGCTCGAGATCGCCGCTGAAGCCCTTTTTTCGCGCGCCGCGAAGCTGCCGAGGATCGAGCTTGCCGCGCCCCCGCGGGTGATCGGCAAGGGGACCGTGGACTCGATGCAAGCGGGGCTTGTCTACGGCTACGTGGGGCTTGTGGAGGGCCTCACGAAGCGGGTGCTGGACGAAATGGGAGGCGGCCGGGTGGTCGCGACGGGCGGGCTGGCTCCTGTGATCGCCCGCTACACGAAGATCTTCGACGCGGTGGACGACGACCTCACGCTCAAGGGCCTGCGCCTGCTCTGGGAGCGCAACCGGCCGGCGCGTGGCTGAGGGGAACGGGCCGCCATGACGGCGCCGGACGAGGACGAGTTGGCCTACTACCGAGCGGTGGAGGACCATTTCGCCGCCCTGCGGGGCACACCGTTCCTCTTTTCGCCGAAGGACTTCGCACTGCTGCGGAGGTGGTGGCACGAGAACGTCCCGCTGGCCGCAGTGCTGGCTGGGGTCGGCGAGGTCTGGGAGCGCAGGCGCGAGCGGGAGGCGGACCCGGTCTCGTCGCTGGCCTACTGCCGCCATGCGGTCGCCCGCCAGGTCAAGCGGCTGGCGGCGGCGCGGGTCGGGGCCGCGCAAGGCCATGCGGCCTTCGACGTCGCGGGGGCCCTGCGCTCCCTGGCCGGGGCCGTGGCGCAGACCGCCGCCGCGTGGCAGGAGGTTGCCCAGGTGGCGGCGGTGCTGCGCGACCTGGAGCGCGCCGTCGCCACCCTGCCGGAGGACAGCGGGCCTGCGGCCTTGGACGAGACGCTCGCGGACCTGGAGTTCACTTCGCTCGACGCGCTGCTCGGCGCATTGCCGGTCGACCGGCGGAAGGCGCTCGCCTCCGAGGTCGAACGCGAGCTTGCAGGCCTTGAACTCGCAAACGACGTGCGTGACCGCACCCGGCGTGCCCTGCTGGTCAAGGCACTGCGGCGCCTCATCGGGCTGCCGCGCCTGGAGCTGACACCCAGTGCGCATTGAGATCAAGTCCCTGGGCGGGGGTGGCCGCGGGGTCGCGCGGGTGGGGCGCAAGGTGTGGTTCGTTGCGGGCGCGCTGCCGGGGGAGGTGGTCGAGGCGCAGGTGGAGCGCGAGCGGGCGGAGGTCGGGGAGGCGCGCGTTACGGCCGTGCTCAAGGCGAGCCCGTGGCGAGAGCCGGACCCCTGCCCGGTAGCCGGGGCCTGCGGGGGCTGCGACCTCGCCCACGTGCGTCGGGAGGTCATCGCGGACGCCTTGCGCGAGGTCGCCTGTGGTGCCCTCCGGCACGCCCCTCCGGAGCTTGCGGATGCGGTCAGGAAGGCGCCGGTCGCGGTATCCGAAATGGGGTGGCGTCTCCGGGCGCGGCTCCACTGGGACGCGGGGACGCAGACTCTGGGGTTTCGCGGTCCCCGCTCGCACCGGACCGCCGACATCTCCCCGTGCCGCGTGATCTCGCGCCTGCTCCTGGACGGGCTGCCCAGGCTGTCGCGCGCCCTCGCCACCGCCGGGCTCCCGGACGGCGACGTTGAGTGGCTGGAAAACCTGGGTCCTAGCGCCGCCGTGGCCGGCTGGCGCGGCCCAGGCACGCCTCCCGAGGTTTCGGTGCGTGGTCTCGCCGGCTGGCACCCGATGGGCGAAGGGGGTACGCTTCTCTCCGGCGGGTGGGGCGCCACCGGCGTCACGATGGACCTTCCCATCCCCCTCAGGGTTCCGGTCGGGAGCTTCTTCCAGGCCAACCGCCACCTGGTGTCGCGCCTCTTCACCCGGGTGTCCGAGCTTGTGCGGGCCCACGGGCACGGCCGCGTCGTGGACCTCTACGCCGGGGTGGGCTTCTTCGCCGCAGCCGCCAAACACGCCGGCGCGGCGGCGATAACGGTGATCGAAGGCAGCCGGGTTGCCGCGGAGGCGGCCGCAATGAACCTCCCGGGAGCCCTGGTACTGGCCCTCTCCGCGGAGGGCTACCTGGAGGACCCGGGCACGGGTCAGGGTACCCTCGCGATTCTCGACCCGCCGCGGATCGGCCTCTCGGCCGCGGCGACTGCGGGGCTGGTGCGCTGGCTGCCCGAGGGCATCGTGCTTCTCTCCTGCGACGCCGCCCACTTCGGACGGGACGCGGCCCAACTGCTGGCTTTCGGCTACAAGCTGGCCTCGCTGGAGCTGTGGGACCTTTTCGCCGGCTCGCACCATGTGGAGATCCTCGCGGACTTCCGACGTGCCGGCGCGTGACCTCCCGGGCTCACGCCTGGTGACCCTGGCCGTCGCCGTCGTGGCGGCGGCGCTGTTCGGCAACCTGCTCCCGCCCGAGGCCCGTTTTCGCTTCCCCCTGGTTCTACTCGCGCTCCTGGCCGCCTGGCGTGGGCTGCGTGGGCACGGGCAGCGGCTCGGGTGGTGGGCGGCGTGCGGGGTGCTCGCCGGGCTCGCGGCGTGCGCCTTCGCCCCGCGGTCGCCCACGGGCCCGGCGGGAAGCCCCGTGCCCGTGCGCTTCATCGTCTCGGTGCGGGACGGCTGGGTGACGGGAGCTCGAGGGTGGGGAACGCGCGTGCGGGTGCTGGCGCTCGAGCGGGCCGGCAGGGCTCAGCCCCACCCGCGGGAGCTGGAGCTCTACGTCACTGCCCCGGTTGGGCTCGCGCAGCTTCCGTCCCCGGGCACGCGCTGGGAGGGGAGCGGCGAGCTGATCAGCGATCCGCGCCTGCCGCTGAAAGCCGGTTACCTGCGGGTAAAGACCCTGCTGCTGCTCCGACGGCAGCCGGGGGGATCCCCAGTGGACCGCCTCCGAGAGGCGGGCGTGCGGGCGCTGCAGGCCAGCGCCGGCGTGGACCCGACGAGGCTTCACGCGGCGGGCCTGGCGGCCGCTCTCGTGCTCGAGCGGCGGGAAGGCCTGCGGGCTGGAGAGGTGGCCAGCATGCGCCGCTCCGGGCTCGTCCACCTGCTCTCGGTTTCCGGGCTGCACGTGGGGCTGGTCGCGGTGTTGGTCTGGGGGGCGCTCAACCTGGTCGGCGTCCGTCCCTCCGTGCGACGCTGGTTCGTGATTACGGCCCTGGTCGCGTTCTCCCTTCTGGCGGGCGGGAACGCTCCGGTTCTGCGGGCCGCGAGCGCCGGGATCGCCTACCTTCTCGCACGCCAGTTCGGCCGACCCCTCGAGCCGCTTCCCACCGTGTGGGCGATCGTGGCGGGGCTGGTGGCTCTCGAGCCCGCGGTGCTCCTGCAGCCCGGCTTCCAGCTCTCGGCGTTCGTCACGCTGGCCCTGGTGCGGTGGATGACGCCGGCGGCAAGCTTGCTCCGTATCCTGCCGCAGCGGGCCGCCCAGGCGCTCGCGGTGGCCCTGGTCGCCCAGGCGGCGTCGAGCCCGCTGGTCGGGGAGTACTTCGCGGTCGTGCCGCCTCTCGGGGTAGTCGCGAACCTGCTTGCAGCCCCTCTGGAGCTGGTCCTGGTTGGGGTCAGCCTCCTGGCCCTGGCGGTGGCACCGCTGTCGTCCACGCTGGGCGGGGTCGTGCTGCTCGGGGTGGCCGGCGGCCAGTGGCTTCTCGGCGGCGCCTCCGCGGTCGGAGGCGTGCTGAGCTGGCCGTTCCCGCCATTCCCCGCTGCCCTCGCGGCGCTGCTCGGGGGCCTCGGCCTGGCCGCCCTCACGCGCGTCCGGTTTGCCGCGCCTGCCGCGCTGCTCCTCGTGGCCGGAACGCTGGTCTGGATGATCCTTCCGGCTCCGCCGGCCCGTTGGTCGCACACCGTCCAGATGCTCGGCGTTCGAGAGGGCATGGCGATCCTGGTGGAGAGCGGGCGGACCAACGTGCTGGTTGACGCCGGCCGCTCGCCAACTGATGCGTGGCGGGAGCTTGCCCGGGCTCGGGTTCGGCGCCTGGACGCTCTGGTGCTGACGCACCCGGACGCCGACCACACCGGAGGCGCCGCGATGCTTTTGGAACGCCTGCGCGTCCGGCGCCTGTGTTTTCCGCTGGCGCTCGGGGGGCGGGCGGAGATAGTAGCGCTTCGGCGCGCCGCACGCCTCGCAGGCGTCGAGGAGATCCCGCTCTCACTGGGTCAGCGCCTGACCGTCGGCACGATCGAGTGCGACGTTCTGTGGCCTCCCTCAGTGATGGAGGGCATCGACAATGACGCCAGCCTGGTGGCCCGGGTCCACGTTGGCGGTGCCGGGCTGCTGATCGCCGGGGACCTCGAGGCCGCCGGCGAGTCGTCCGTGCTCGCCGGCGGGGAGTCCCTGAGGGCGGAGGTGCTTCAGCTCCCGCATCACGGCTCACGCACCTCGTCCACACCCGAGTTTCTCGCAGCGGTAAGGCCGGTCGTGACGCTCGCCGCGACCGGGACGCGGCCCCGCTTCGCGTACCCCGACCCGTCGGTGGCGCTACGCGCTCGTGAGCTCCCCGCAGTGATGGTTGGGCAGGGCACGGGCGCGGCGTCGCTCGGGTGGGACGACGACGGCCCCTTCGTCGTGGGCGGCGCCGCCGAAGTGCGGGTCTCGCGCGAGAGGGGGCGAACCCGGTGAGTGAGCTGGTCGTGATCGTGGGCCCGACGGCCTCCGGCAAGACCGGGCTGGGAGCAGCGCTGGCCGAGCGGCTCGGGGGCGAGGTCGTTTCGGCCGACGCGTTCGCCGTCTACCGTGGGCTGGACATCGGGACCGCGAAGCCGGACGCCGCGACGCGCTCGCGCGTCCCTCACCACCTGATCGACGTGGCCGACCCCCGAGAGCGGTACTCCGCGGGGATGTTTGTCCGCGATGCGGACGCTGCCATCGCCGATATCCGTGCAAGGGGGCGGCTGCCGGTGGTCGTGGGGGGAACGCACTTCTACGTTCGGGCCCTGCTGTACGGGCTTTTTCCCGAGCCTCCCAAGGACCCGAGGCTCCGACAGCTGCTCGAGGCCGAGTGGGCGGCAGACCCGGCGGCGGTGAGGGCAAAGCTGGGCGCGCTCGACCCGGAGGCGGCGGGGCGCATAGCCGGCACCGACCGCCAGCGCACGCTGCGGGCGCTCGAGGTGTGCCTCGTGGCGGGCAGGCCGATGACCACGCTCTGGCGTGAGCATCCGCGAGGTGTGGCACGCCACCGCTTCGTGATGTTGGGTCTCAACCTGCCTCGAGCCGAGGTCCATGCTAGGATTGGGCGGCGGGTGGAAAGTATGTTTGCCGCAGGCCTCTTGCGGGAGGTGGAGGTACTGCTTGCAAACGGGCTTTCGCCGCGGGCCCACGCCGTCAAGGCGATCGGGTACCGGGAGTCGTGCCAGGTCCTGGCGGGGACACTGACCATCCAGGAGGCGGAAGAACGGGCAAAAGCCGCGACGCGGCAGCTGGCCAAGCGGCAGATGACCTGGTTGAGGGGCGAGACCGAGGTGGAGTGGTTGGCGGGGGCTGGCGGAGAGCTTCTCGCGGAGGCCACTGCACGAGTGGAGGCGCGAGGTGGAACAGGGACAGGAGCGGGCTAAGGTCAGCGTCAACGTTCAGGACAGCTTCTTCTACGCCTTGCGGAGGGACGGCCGGCCGATCCACGTCTACCTGCTCACCGGCAAGCGCGTCACCGGAGTTCTCAAGCGGTTCGACCGCTACGCCCTGATCGTGGAGAGCCACGGCCTGGAGCACCTCGTCTACAAGCACGCCGTGGTGACGGTTTGCATAGCGCGAGGGGACGGGGAGCAGCTTGGGCAGGGCGGCGAGTAGCGTCGCGCTCGCGCTTGCCGTAGTGCTGGCCGCCTGCCGGACGGCGGCACCCACGCGGATCGCGCGGGTGCCCGACCCGCTGGCGCCTCCCGTCGCCGGGGCGCCGCTCATGACCGCGCAGGTCGAGGCCGCCCGGGCCGCCGTCGCGGCTGCAGAAAGCGGCAACTTCGAGGCCAGTGAGAGCAAGCTACGCGAGCTGCCCCCCGGACACCCGGTCTGGGCGCTCGCGTCCCTCGAGGTGCGGTTCCTGCGAGGCGAGAGGGTGGGGGGCCAGGCTCTCCAGCTTGCCGCCGGTGTGCCGACCTACGGCTCCGCATGGGCGTTCGCCGCGGTGGCCGCGCGGCGGGAGGGCGACCTGCGCGGCGCGCTCACCGCGGCGCGGCGCGCCGCCGAGCTGCAGCCCGACGAGGGCTGGGGCGCGTTTGCGACGGAGGTCGAGGGGGCGCTCACCACGACCCTGCTCGCCGAGGGGAACGCCCTGCTGCAGCGCGGGGATGCCAGCGGAGCCCTGGCACGTGCCCGCGAGGTACTCGAGGTGAACCCGGGGACGGCGAGCGCGCGCATCCTGGCGGTGCGCGCCCTGCTGGCACTCCACGACACGCGGGCTGCGGCCGAGCTGGTCCCGGGTATTCCCGACACGGCTGAAGGGCTGGAGTTGAAGGGCTGCGTCGCGGAAGCGCTTGGGCAGTGGGACCTGGCCCTCGACCTCTACAGCCGGCTGCCCGCCGACAACCCGCGGCGCTGCGAGCTGCTGGCGTCCGCACGGCGGCACCTCCGGCTCATCAACGCACCTCCCTATCTCACCGAGGCCCTCGCCTCCAAGCCGCTGCAGCGCAAGGGACTGGCCGCCATTGTGGCATGGGAGGCGCCGGGGCTCGGGGCCCAGACCAGCGGCTCGGTTCCGGTGTTCGAGGACGTCGTCCGGCTGCAGGAATCGCGGGAGGTGGTCACGGTGGCGCGCACCGGGGTGATGCCGGGCGACCCGATAGCCCACCGCTTCAACCCCGAGCGAACGGTGTCGCCGCCGGAGCTCGCGGCCACGCTCGAGCGGCTGGGGAAGGTGCTCGGGAAGCCGACCCCGCGCTGGTGCAGCGATGGGAACGGCGGGTGCCTGAAGCTGCCCGAGGTCGTGGACGGCGAGTCCGCGGCCGCGCTGGTCCGCCTGATGACTGGCGGGGGAGGTGATCCATGTGCGCAGCGCTGACGGATTTGCTCGGGCGCGTATCGCTGTTCGCCGAGCTCGAGCCCGCAGAGCTGGAAATGCTCTCGCGGGCGGCGGAGCGGCGAGAGTTCGCCCGGGACGAGGTCATCTTCGCCGCGAACGAACCGGCCGACGGCCTCTACGTGCTCGCGAGCGGCCGGGTCAAGGTGTGCGTGTCCTCGTCCGGCGGGAAGGAGCTCATCCTGGCCACGCTGGGGCCCGAGCAGTTCTTCGGGGAGATGGCGCTGCTGGACAACGAGCCGCGCTCCGCCAGCGTGATCGCCCAGCTGCCCACGGTCGCGTACCGGATCCGGAGGGACGAGTTCGAGCGGCTCATCGAGCAGCACCCGGCGATCGCGCGCAAGCTGATGCGTGAGCTCTCGCTGCGACTGCGGCGCTCCAACGCGCAGATGGAGTCGCTGGCGACGCTCGACGTGGTGGGCAGGCTGGCGCGGTACTTTATCGATCTCGCCCGGCAGCACGGCCAGATCCTCGGCAACGGCTGGGTGGCCGTCCGCCGCCCCACACATCAGGACATCGCGAACACGATAGGCACGTCGCGGGAGACCGTGACACGCCTGATCAACGACTTGGAGCAGCGTGGGTTGGTGGTGAACGAAGGGAAGATGAGCTACCTGCGGGAGTCGGTTCTGTCCGGGGAGGAAGGGTGAGCGGGGAGGACCGGAGCGAGAACCAGCCGACCGATCCCCAAGCCGTCCCCGGCCCGGATGCAGCCCCCGAGCGCACGGTGCCGCGGCGCGGGAGCGTGGCCAGGCGCGCGGCACAGGAGGTGCGGGCGGCGCTGCGGCCGTTCACGATCCCCAATGGAATCACGCTGCTTCGGCTGGCCCTGACCCCGTTCTTCGTGCTCGCAATCGTCTCGGGCGACCACGGGCTGGCGCTCGGCATCTTCATCGCGGCCGGGATCTCGGACGCCCTCGACGGGCTCGTGGCCCGCCTGCTGGCCATGCGCTCGCCTCTGGGAACCTACCTGGACCCCATCGCGGACAAGCTGCTGCTGGTGACTGCCTACGTTTTTCTCACGCTGCCCATGCCCGGGTCCGTGACGATTCCGCTCTGGCTGACGGTGATGGCGCTCTCCCGTGACTTCCTGATCGTCCTGATCGCCCTGCTCCTCTACCTAGGTGCTGGAGTTCGGGAGTTCCCACCTTCGCTCTGGGGAAAGGTCACGACGTTCTTTCACGTCGTCACGGTCGCCCTGGTGCTGATCGCAAACGTCACGCCCCTGCCCGAGATGGTTCTTCTGACCTGCTTCTACGTGGCGCTGTCGTTTACCGTGATTTCTGGCGTTGACTACATTCGTCGTGCGGCCAAGCAACTGGAGGCGATCCACGATGGCCAGCACCGTTAGGTCTCCGAGCCTCTGGCGCATGTTGGTCGTGGTCAGCGTCGCCGTGCTCATCGCGGGCGTGCTTTTCGCGTGGTCGAGCGCGCTCTTCCCGCTGCTCGCCGGCTTCCTGCTCGCGTACCTCACCCACCCGCTCGCCTCACTGTTCGAGCGTTACAGGCTGCCGCGCATTCTGGGCTTCCTCACGATCCTGCTGCTGTTTGCAGGAGTGCTGGTGCTGATCTTCTTCGTGTTCGTGCCGGCGCTCATCAACGAGTTGATGGTCATAGGCGAGAAGCTGCCCTCCTGGCAGGAGGTCACACAGGAGCGGATCACGCCGCTCCTCGCCAACGTGAAGGCTCGCTTCCCCCAGGCGTATGCGCTGCTTGAGGGGCGTATCAACGCGTGGGCCCAGACGACCCTGCCGAGCATGGCGGACCGGTTGGTGAGCCGTCTCGGCGGTGTGCTCGGGTCCTTTCTGAGCGTCGCCGGCGCACTCCTGAACCTGGTTCTGATCCCCGTCATAGCGGCCTACCTCACGGTGGACTTCAACCGCTTCCTCGCGTCGCTGCGGCGCCTGGTGCCCAGGCCGGTGCTGCCGACGGTGGACCTGGTGGCGGGCGATGTCCACAGCGTGCTCAGCTCGTTCGTGCGTGGCCAGCTCCTGGTCTCTCTCGCTCTCGGCGTGATGTACACGGGGGGCCTGCTGCTGGTCCGGTCGCCGCTGGCGCTGGTCATCGGCCCACTGGCGGGCCTGCTGTCGCTGGTTCCGTATCTGGGCCTCATCGTGGGCGTGGCCAGCTCGTTCTTCCTGTCTTTCTTCGAGTACCAGGACCTCCTGCACCCGATGGGAGTGCTGGCGGTGTTCGTCCTGGCCCAGAGCGTCGAGGGGTGGCTGCTCACACCCAGCCTGCTCGGCAGGAGCGTGGGCCTTCACCCGGTCTGGGTGCTGGTCTCCCTGCTGATCGGCGGCGAGCTGTTCGGCGTCCCGGGGATCATCGTGGCGGTTCCGGTCGCGGCGGCGCTGCGGGTGGTGCTGAAGCATGCCATCCGGGCCTATCGGGCGAGCACGTTCTACCAGGGAGAGGGCCCCACGGTCGTGATCTACATCCGGGGCGACTCACCCCCTTGCAGCGAGTTCCGGGGCGTCGTCGAGGCCTACGTCAGGAAGCATGGCGTCTCGGCGCGGGTGGTTGACGTGGCCGGCTCACCACGCCTGCGGAAGAGCTTCGGGGAGCGCGTTCCGCTGCTCGAGGTGAACGGAGAGATCGTGACCGAGGGCGAGGTCGAGCCCGACACACTCGAAGCGCTCCTGCAGGAGGTGGTGGGAGGGGAAGGATGATCGAAGAGCGCGTCTTTCGCGGTGGGCAGTACGCCGCCGAGGTCGAGGCGCCTGAGGTGTACCGGGCGCGCAGGAAGAAGCTCCAGGGAAACCTGGATCAGGGCGGCGTAGCGCTGCTGCTCGGCGCGACCGACGTGCGCGGCTACGGGGACGTAGGCACCTTCAGGCAGGACCCGTCCTTCCTCTACCTGACCGGTGTCGAGCTGCCCGGGGCCGCCCTGCTGCTGGAGAAGGAGCACGAGACGCTGCTGCTGCCGGCGAGAAAGCCGAACCTCGAGGCGTGGACCGGCCCGAAGTATGGCCCTGGCGAGGAAGCCGCAAAGGAGCTCGGGTTCGAGGCGGTCCTTGACCGTGACTACAGCGAGGTCGTGGTGGACGCCCGGCGCCGGCCCGTCCCGTCCCTCATCGACCGCGTGGCGGACGGCGTGCGAGACGGCGGAACGCTCTGGGTCCCGCTCCCGTCCGGGACGTTGGGAGAGCCCTCACCGGAGCAGCGCCTCGTGCAGACCCTGCGCGATCGTTTGCCCAGCTTCACCGTGCGGGACCTCTCGCCGGCCCTTGCCGAGATGCGGATGCGCAAAGAGGCCGGAGAGATCGAGCTGATGCGAAGGGCGATCGTGGCCACGATCGCGGCGATGGGTGCGGCGGCAACGCGCGTGCGCCCGGGTACCCGTGAGGCCGAGGTGGACGGAGCGGCGTTCGCGGCGCTGCGGGCCTGCGGGGCGGACGGGTGGGCGTTCCCCCCGATCGTGGGCTCCGGCGAGGCCGGTTGCGTGCTCCACTACGACGCCAACCGCGGGTTGCTGGTGGACGGGGAGCTCGTGGTGGTGGACATCGGGGCCCGCTGGGGCTACTACTGTGGCGACCTGACACGGACGTTTCCGGTCAACGGCAGGTTTACCCGCCGCCAGCGTGAGCTCTACGACGCGGTCTTCGCGGCCTACGAGGTGGCGGTGGCCACGCTCGGGCCGGGTTCCACGATCGCCGCGGCCCGTAAGGCGGCGTTCGCGGTGCTGGAGGGGAGCGGTCTTCAGGGCGACGGCGGGAAGAAACTCGGGCAGTTCTTCATTCACGGGATCGGCCACTTCCTGGGCCTCGAGGCTCACGACGTCGGCGGCGAATCGCCGACGCTCGCGCCGGGGATGGTGCTGACCATCGAGCCCGGGGTCTACCTGCCCGGGGAGGGGATCGGGATCCGCATCGAGGACAACTACCTGATCACCGAGGGGGGTGCAGAGAACCTCTCGGCCTCATTGCCAAGCGACGCGCAGGCAATCGAGAAGCTGGCTGCGCGCCGCTAGCCGCGCAGCCTTGGGAACAGACCGAGCCGGGGAACGGTTGCACGGAGGTAGGGTGGTTGCTCTTCCGGTGACGGCGCGGGAAATCCCGACTGATCACGAGACGCTCGTGGCGGAGATCTCGCGCCTGAAGCGCGAGCGGAACGCAGTGCTCCTGGCCCACTACTACCAGGACGCCGAGATCCAAGATCTGGCGGACTTCGTCGGGGACTCGCTGGAGCTTGCGCGTGCGGCCCAGCGCGCCAGGGCGAAGACGATCGCCTTCTGCGGCGTGCGCTTCATGGCGGAAACCGCCAAGATCCTCAACCCGGAGGCGGAGGTCCTCATCCCGGACCTCGAGGCCGGCTGCTCGCTCGAGGAGTCCTGCCCGCCCGAAGCGTTCGCGCGCTGGCGTGCCGCTTACCCCGGGGCGGTCGCGGTCACCTACATCAACTGCTCGGCCGCCGTGAAGGCCCTCTCGGACATCATCGTGACCTCCTCGTCCGCGGAGAAGATCATCCGGCAGATCCCGCGCGGGGAGACGATTCTCTTCGCCCCCGACCGCCACCTCGGGTCCTGGCTGGTGCGTACGACCGGGCGCAGCATGGTGCTCTGGCCGGGGACCTGCATCGTGCACGAGCAGTTCTCGCACAAGGCGCTCGTCGAGCTCAAGGTCGAGCACCCGGAGGCGGTCGTGGCGGCCCACCCGGAGTGCCCGGAGACGATCCTGGCCCTGGCCGACCACATCGGCTCGACCTCCTCGATCCTACGGTTCGTGCAGGAGAGCCCCGCGAGCGAGTTCCTCATCGCGACCGAGCCCGGGATCATCCACCAGATGGAGAGGCTTGCCCCGGGCAAACGGTTCATCTCGGTCCCTGGCAGTTCGGGTGAGTGCGGCTGCAACGTCTGCCCCCACATGCGCCGCAACACTCTCTCCAACCTCTACACCTGCCTGCGTGACGGGGCGCCCCGCCTCGAGCTCCCGGAGGAGCTTCGTCTGGCCGCCCTGAGGCCGCTCCAGCGGATGCTCGACATGTCCGCGTCGCCGCTGCCCGCCGGCGACTAGCCGCTCCGGCACACCGGCGTCGGACCGGGGCTCCGCGGCCGGCCATTCCCCGAGGAACAGTGGTAGCGTGGGCGCGCCGCCCGCACTCGCCACGGCGTGGGCAGCGGAGGAGGCATGAACGAGCAGAGCAGCTTTCACATGACGCCCGAGGAGTTTCGCCGTCGCGGACGTGAGGTTGTGGACTGGATCGCCGACTACTGGCAACGCGTCGAGTCGCTCCCCGTGCTCTCGCAGGTCCGGCCGGGCCAGGTCCGGGCAGGCTTGCCGCAGCAGCCGCCGGCCCAGGGCGAGTCTTTCGAGGCCATCCTCCACGACGTGGAGACGGTGATCCTGCCCGGTGTGACCCACTGGCAGTCCCCCAACTTCTTCGCGTTCTTCCCGGCCAACGCATCCGGCCCCGCGGTACTGGGGGAGCTTCTCTCGGCAGGCCTGGGCGTGCAGGGAATGCTCTGGGCCACCAGCCCGGCTTGCACCGAGCTCGAGACGCACGTCTTGGACTGGCTGGCGGACATGCTCGGCCTGCCCGCCAGGTTCAAGTCGTGTGGGAACGGCGGCGGGGTCATCCAGGACACCGCGTCGAGCGCGTCGCTGTGCGCCCTCCTCGCTGCCAGAGAACGCGCCACGGGGTACGCGAGCAACGAGCGGGGCTGCGACGGCCGCCTCGTCGCGTACACCTCCACCCAGGCCCACTCCTCGATCGAGAAGGCGGTCAAGATTGCCGGCCTCGGACGTGCCAACCTGCGCCTCGTGGAGGTGGACGAGACCCTTGCCATGCGCCCCGAGGCCCTCGCGAGGCGGATCGAGGAGGACAAGCTTGCGGGCTTGCTGCCGTGCTTCGTGTGCGCGACGGTGGGGACCACTTCCTCCAACGCCATCGACCCGCTTCCGGAGATCGGGAGGATCTGCAGGGAGAAGGGGCTCTGGCTGCACGTGGACGCGGCGATGTCCGGCACGGCAGCAATCTGTCCCGAGTTTCGGCACATCCTGAACGGAGTGGAGCTCGCGGACAGCTTCTGCGTCAACCCGCACAAGTGGATGTTCACCAACTTCGACTGCGATTGCTTCTACGTGGCTGATCGAGCGGCGCTCATCAGGACTCTCTCCATCCTTCCCGACTACCTCAAGAACAAGGCCACCGAGTCCGGGGCCGTCATCGACTACCGGGACTGGCACATCCAGCTCGGCAGGAGGTTTCGCTCATTGAAGCTCTGGTTCGTGATCCGCTCCTACGGTGTCGCGGGCCTCCAGCACCACGTCCGGCGCCACGTCGCTCTCGCACAGGACTTTGCCCGCTGGGTGGAGGAGTCGTCGAGCTTCGCGCTGGCCGTCCGCCCGCCGCTCAACCTGGTGTGCTTCCGACACACCCGCGGGGACGGGTTGAGCAGCTCGCTGCTGGAACGCCTCAATGCGAGCGGCAGCCTCTACCTGACCCACACCACACTGAACGACCGCTTCACCCTGAGGCTGTGCGTGGGTCAGACCAACACCGAGGAGCGGCACGTGAAGCGGGCCTGGGAGACGATTTGCGAGACGGCGAAGGAGCTGGAGAAGGGAGGACCTGTATGAGTACGTTTCGCGTTGCCGCATGCGTGGCTTCGGTGCTGCTGGCCGTGGTGGTCGGCGGGAGCGCACTGGCGGCCGAGGGCACACCGGCACCGGCCGGGGTCTACGACATGCAGGAGAGGTACGTGGATGCTGGCGGGGTGCTCATCTACACGGTGTCGTTCGGGCGCGGCGCGCCGCTGGTCATGCTGCACGGTGGTCCGGGCGCCTCCCACGACTACTTCCTGCCGTACCTGCTGCCGCTCGCCAGGCACAACCGGCTCGTGTTCATCGACGAGCGCGGCTCCGGAAGGTCAGAGAAGCTCGAGGATGTCTCAAAGTACACGGTCGAGGCCATGGCAGACGACGTTGAGGCGGTCAGGAAGGCCCTGGCCCTCGGCAAGATCAACGTCCTGGGCCACTCCTACGGCGGCGTGGTCGCCCAGGCGTACGCCTTCAAGTACCAGGCAAACCTCTCGCACCTCGTGCTGTGCAGCACGTTTCACAGCACCAAGGCGCTGAACGAGGTTTTCGTCCGGATGAAGGAGAAGATGCCGGTCGAGCTGCGGGCGCGGATCGACGCGATGGAGGCAAAGGGCCTGTACGGCCACGGCAAGGACTACGAGAAGAACCGCTACACGGACGAGTACATGATCGCCGCCTGGGGCGAGGGCTACTTCCCGTACATCTACCAGAACCGCCCCGACCCCAACCACGACCCGGCGGCCAACGGCAACATGTCCTGGGATCTCTACCGCGAGATGTGGGGCTCGCACGGGGAGTTCGTGATCGACGGCAACCTCGTCTCGGTGGAGTACGCCGACCGGCTCGGCACGATCAAGGTGCCGACGCTGATCACGGTGGGTGACAACGACGAGACCGACCCTTCGATCGCCCGCGACATGTACGCGCGGATCCCCGGCTCGAAGCTGGTCATCCTCCCGAAGAGCGGCCACATGACCTTCGTGGACCAGCCCGGGATGTTCAACCGGGCGGTGGACGAGTTCCTGAACCCACTCCCGAAGTGATCCGCCTGGGGTGGCCGAGGAGAACGCGCCACCCGCCACGAGGCGTTCCCGCGGTGCTAGTCTTGCTTCGGTGAACGCGGTCGTCGCCGAGGTGGCCCGCCGGGGCAGGGTGAGCTTCGCGGAATTCATGGACCTCGCCCTGTACCACCCGACGGCCGGCTACTACACCCGGCGCCGCAAGGGCGGCGGACCGGCAGGGCGCTCGGGCGACTTCCTGACCGCCCCGACCGCGTCGCCGATCTTCGGCCGCACTCTCGCCGAGCTTGTCCGCCAGCTCGCCGTCTCCCTCGGCGAGCCGCTCACGTTCGTGGAGCTGGGCGCGGGGGAGGGTGTGCTGCTCTCCGGGCTCCTGGAGCAGCTCGGTGAAGCGCGCCGCGAGGTCCTTTGTCGCACCCTGGCGGTGGAGGTCGGGGAGTGGGCGCGGAAGCGGATCGCGAAGCGCTGCAAGGGGGTCGAGGTCGCATCACGGCTCCTGGAAGCGCGCTGGCCGGCCGGGCCGGTGGTGCTCTTCGCGTCGGAGCTCTACGACGCCCTGAGTGTTCATCGCGTGACCGTGCAGGGGCTCGAGCGGGGCCACGCACTGGTCGAGTACTTCGTGGAACCTGATGGGAAGGGCGGCCTGCGCTGGACCATGGGCGAGCCGAGCCGCCCGGAGGTCCTCAGCTACCTCCGGGAGCACGGCCTGACGCTCGAGGACGGGCAGGTGGCCGAGATCAGGCCGCAGGCGCGGGCGATCCACGCCGAGCACCTCAGGTGGTGCGGGGCGGACGCCGTGGCGTTCGTGGTGGACTACGGTCACATCAGCCGGAAGCTGTACGACCCGCGGGCGAGGCGCCATGGCTCGCTGGTTGGCTACCGCGCCCACGCGCTCGTCGAGGACGTGCTCGCCGACCCGGGCCAGGTCGACATCACGGCCCACGTCAACTTCGACGACCTCCAGAACGCCGCCTCCGACGCCGGCTGGGAACGCGGGGAGATGAGGCCGCTCGGGTCGTTCCTGACTCTCCACGGAGCCCTCTCCTTCCTCCCCCCTGGGGTAGCCTGCGGCGAGCCGCTCTCACCGCAGGAGTGGGGGGAGCTGGCGGCCGCCAAGCGGCTGCTGCTGCCGTCGGGCATGGGCTCGGACCTCAAGGTGTTAGCACAGGGGAAGGGGCGGGCGTGGCAGGCCTACCTGCGGCTCGCAACGCCGCCGCCCAGTGAAGCGTAGGAGATGCGATGGGCGTGAGAGTCCGGAGTGTGCTGGCGGTCGCGGTGCTCGCCATCGCGGTCGCGGGTCCGGCGGCGGCCATCAAGGCGTCCCAGCTCCCCGAGCCGTGGCGGAAGTGGCTGGAGGACGAGGTCTATCCGATCATCAGCCACGAGCAGCGAAAGGCGTTCCTGACTCTCGAAACCGATGCCGAGCGCTCGGAGTTCGTGGAGCGCCTTTGGGTCCTATGGGCCGGCGAGCGTGGGATGGCGAGTTCGGCGTTCCGCCGCGACTACGAGGAGCGTCTGGAGGAGTGCCGGAACGAGTTCGGCAACACGAAGGAGGACCGCGCCCGTGTGCTCCTGCTCCACGGGTCGCCCAACGTCAGGAAGCCGATCGACTGCGAGAGCATCTTCTGGCCCCTCGAGTTCTGGGTGTATTCCAGGATCGAGGGCATAGGCGAAAGCGTGGTCATCCTCTTCTTCCAGCCGTACGGCCTCGGCAAGTTCCGGCTCTGGGACCCGATGAGCGACGGACGGGCCGCCCTCTACAACCCCTCGGGCTGGAGCGCCCTTCAGGCTTATCTGGCAGACGCCACCGCTCGGATGTCACAGATCATGCGCCCCGAGCTTCGTTGCGGCGACCAGGACATCCTCAGGGCGCTCGACATGGCGGAGTACTGGCTGAAGGACATCCGCACGAGGGCGGCGATGGACCACGCGGCACCGCCCCCGACCGACAACCAGGAATCGGCGGCCGCGCGCTTCCTCCAGTTCTCCACCGTGCTGCCGAAGGGAGCGACGGGGCTCGACTTCCAGGTCACGTCCAGCATCGGGAGCCGGCGCGGAAGCAAGGTCGCGGTCGCGTTCGCCGCCAAGGTACCGGTAGCCGGGCTCGGCACCAACAAGGTCGGGGACGTGGAGGTCGTCCAGCTGGACGTAACCGGCGAGGTGGCGCGTGCAGGTGACATGATCGACCGCTTCCGCTACGCCTTCACCTTCCCGACGGCCGGCGCCACCGAGCTCCCGCTCGTGATCGAGAGGGAGCTGCGCCCCGGGAAGTACCACCTGCGGATGAAGGTACAGGACACGAACTCCACGCGCGCGGCCCTGCGGGACCTCGACTTCGAGGTTCCGGTTCCAGAGCTGCCGACCCTCCCAGCACCGGACGTCAAGGCGGAGGACGCCGTCCAGCGCGTGGCGCGGGCGCAGGAGGCGACGCTGGCGCTCCAGGGTCCCGAAGGGGAGGGTGTCACCGGGGTACAGCGTTTCACGGCGCTCGTCGGTCCGAAGGTCGCCCGCGTGGAGTTCTACCTCGATGGCCGCCCCGTCCTGACGAAGAACCGGCCCCCGTTCGAGGTGGAGCTCGACCTCGGGCCGCTGCCCAGGCTGGCGGCGGTGGTCGCGGTGGCGCTCGATGCGAAGGGTCAGGAGCTGGACCGCCGGCGGATCGACGTCAACGTGGGCAGGGAGCGCTTCCTGGTTCGGCTGCAGCCGGTGGGTGCGGGCGATCGCAAGGGCGGCAAGGTCCACGCCTCCGTCGCGGTCAACGTGCCCCCGGACCGCAAGCTCGCGCGGCTCGAGCTCTACTGGAACGAGATGCTGGTGGAGACGCTGTTCGCGTCGCCTTTCCAGGCCTGGCTGCCGGTCAAGGACGACGGCTCGATCGGCTACCTGCGCGCGCTCGCCGTGCTGGAAGACGGCGGGCAGGCCGAGGACGTTCAGTTCGTCAACGCTCCGCAGTACCTGACCGGCGTCCAGGTCGCCACCGTCGAGCTTCCCGTCACCGCGCTCGACTCCGGCGGCAAGCCGGTCGAGGGCCTCAAGGAGGCCGATTTCGAGGTCAGCGAGGACGGGGTGAAGCAGACGGTCTCGTTCTTCGCCCGCCAGCGGGATCTTCCGATCCGGCTGGGGCTCGTGATCGACACCTCGGGCTCGATGGAGAAGACGCTGCCGGAGGTTCAGAGGGTCGTGGTGGGCTTCCTGCGCAACCTGCTCCGCCCACGCGACCGTGCCTTCGTGGAGGCGTTCAACGATCGCGCCGCGCTTCTCGAGGGGTTCAGCGCGGACTTCGGCGCGCTCGAGCGAGCGATGATCGCGCTGCGGGCCGACGGCGAGACCGCGCTTTACGACGCCACGGTATACGCCCTCTTCCAGTTCTCGGGCGTGCGCGGCCGCAAGGCCATGATCATCCTCACCGATGGCGACGACAACGCCTCCCGGATGGACTTCGACAAGACGCTGGACTACGCAAAGCGCAGCGGGGTCACGATCTACACGGTCGGCATCGACCTCCCGATCACAAAGGTCGGAATCCGCTCGCACCTCGCGCGCCTGGCGCGCACCACTGGCGGGGAGGCTTTCTTCCTCGCACGCGGCGTTGCCCTCGAACCCGTCTACGAGCGTATCAACCGCGAGCTCCGCAGCCAGTACCTCCTGGCCTACACCTCAACCTCCGAGGCAGCGGTGGACGTCTTCCGCAAGGTGTCCGTCAAGGTGAAGCGCCCGAAGATCGAAGTGCGCACGATCTCGGGCTACTACCCGGGCGGCTGAACGCCGGGGCCGCCTTCGAGGACCTCGCGGAGGGCGGAGGCCCAGCCGGGGTCGAGCATCGAGCCCTGGCGATCGGCCAGCCAGGCCGTCGTTCCCTCGCGCGTCAGCAGGCCACGCCGCCCCCACGCCGTGAACAGGAGGTCAAAGGTGTCGGCCACCGTTACCAGCCTCGCCGCGGGGTGGGGTCGGCGCGGGCGGCCGAGACGAGGGTAGCCGGTGCCGTTGAAGTAGAGGTGGTGCTCGTAGACGACGATCAAGGCCACCAGGGGCAGTTGCCGGCTGCGGAGGAGCGTCTCCAGGCCCCCCTTCGGGTGGTCGAGCACCAGCTCGATCTCCTCGCCGGCCAGCTCCAGCTCCCGCGAAAGCAGCTCCGCCGGGAAGAACATCTTGCCGATGTCGTGAACGAGGGCAGCGACGCCGAGGTCGCGGCAGGGAACGGCTCCAACATTGGCAAGCCGCGCCAACCCCATGGTGACCGCAGCCACGTTATGGGCATGAACGGCCTGCCAGCGCTCCTCGCCCTCCCACGGCGCCAGGTGGTGCAGAAAATGGGGATCGCCGCCAAGCGCTTCCAGCAGGGTGCGGGCGACGGCCTCGAGCTGCCCGACGGCCAGCGGGCGACCCGCCACGACGTCAGCGAAGCACTCCTGGATCACCGAGACCCTGTCCCGCACGGTGGCGAGGCGGCGCCCCTTCCGCCCCCCCTGCCTATCGTCGGGCCCACCCAGCTCGCTCTCGGAGAGCTCGACCCTGCCGACCTGGATGTTGGGGCGCGACCTCACCGGCGAGTCGTCGGTGGCCGCGAGCTCCTCGAGGAACGAGCGCAGCTCCTCCTGGTTCACCCCTCGACGGAAGCTCACGTGCTCGACCCCGCGACGCCGCAGGCGGCGGATCACCGCAGGAGCCTGGCGTGAGACGCGCGTGAAGGGACGGCCCTGGACGAAGAGCTCTTCTCCGAGCAAGACGAAAGCCAGCTCCTCCTCGTCGGCCAGCAGCGTTCCGATCTGCGAGGCGAGCTTGCCGAGCGCCTGAACGGCGCGCGGGTGCGAGCTGCCGTAGAGTCCTACCGTGGTCGTCCCGGCCGCCAGCTCCACGATGGTCGCCTGGACCAGCGCCCCCCAGTCGGTGCTCGCGCTCACTCGTCCTCCTCGGACTCCCTTTGCGCTTGCATCGCGATCCGGACGCCCTCGGCGTTCGCCTTGTCGCGGCTGCGGGCAAGCTCGGCGGCCAGGGCGCGTGCATCCGGACCCTCGAGCCGGGCCACCGCGGCGGCGGCCTCGCGGCGCGCGGGGGCCAGGGAGAAGGAGTACCGCCACTGGCGCAGCGACAGGACCTGGCGCAACGCGGGAAGGGCGGCCGGGTCGCGCAGCCTCCCGAGGGCGTGGATCAGTTCCAGGCTGAAGGACTCCCGCAGCCTTCCCCCGATGCGTGGCGAGAGCCTCTCCAGGACCGCTCGCACAACGTCGGGGTGACGGATGTGCGAGGCCACCTCCAGGGCCACTCTGCGCCGCTCCTCGTCCTGGGAGTCGAGGCTGTGGAGGAGGAGGGGAAACCAGTCGGGGTCCTGAAGTGCGACGAGGGCCTTGAGGATCTCGGCCAGCACCTTCGGCTTCGAGCGGGCGACCCGCGCCTTGAGCAGGCGCGCCGCATCGGGGTGCCCCAGCCGGCGCAGCAGAAAGGCTGCGTTGCGGACCACGAACCAGCGCGGGTCGTCGAGCAGGGGCACGAGGTGCGGGAAGGCTCGCTCTCCCTGACGGGCCACCGCCTCGAGCAGGCGCTTGCGGACCGCCAGGCTCTCCTCCTCCGCGAGGGCGTCGAGTATCGCCGGGAGAGCGCTCTCGCCGAGCGCGACCAGGACCGCGGTCAGGTCCGCGTGGTGGGTGCGATCGTAGGCCTTGAAGGCCCGCACGGCGGCGGGCACGCCGATCTCGCTGGCGACCTGGAGCGCCTCGGCATCGGAGGCGGCGGCGACCAGTGGGGCAAGGCGAACAGCAGTGGCCACGTCTCCGAGCTCCAGGGCGGCGGCGAACTCCTCGGCAAGGCGCACCGCCGCGCGCCTGGCCACGGGCTCGCCCGGCCAGAGAGTGATCGCTTCCTGGAGGAGCCGTACGAGGTGGAGCCTGATCCGCTCCTCCCCGAGCTCGGCGACGAACTCCTGCACCCACGGCGCGCCCTCCCAGCCGGCCAGCGGTTCATCCTCGCCCGAGACCAGGCGCGTGACGTCGGCGAGCTGCGTGAGAGGGACTTGGGCCAGCAGGTGCCGAGCGCGCGCCGCCAGCTCCTCCGGCATCTCCGGGCTCTGCTCGGACAGCGGCGCGGCCATCCGGTGGAGCGCCCGCTGCACCACGTCGGGTATCGGGAGCTCCTGGATCAGCATCAGCTCGACGGCGTCGAGGAGCAGCTCGGCCGCGACCCAGGAATCGCGCTCGCCCACGACCGGCAGGTGCCTGAGGGCCACTGCGACCGCCAGCTTCCGGCGCTCCGGGTCGAGGAGCCCCACGAGCTCGGCGAAGAACTCGCGCGTCTCGGCCAGGACCGTCTCGCGGCGGGATTCGGGGCCCGCGCGCACGACCTCGCTGAGCTGAAGGAAGAGGTGGTCGAAGAGCGTCTCGGGGTCGGGGGAGGTCGTGAGCAGCTCGAGGACCATGCCGGGGGTCAGCTCGCCCTCGTGGATCTCGCCGGCCAGGGGAAAGGCGCCGTCGCGCGAGAGACGGCGTGCCAGCTCGGCCCACACCGGCCGCGATCCGGGCGGGGGAGTCGGCGCATCGGGTGAGACCAGCTGCACGCCCGAGAGATCGAGAGGCACGAGCTCCACGCCGGAGAGGGAGCCGGCCTCCGCCAGCAGGTAGGCGCGGTCGCTCTCGGCGGGCGGCTCGTGCAGGGCGGCGATCCGCCCTGCAAGGTCCGGCAGGCCGTCACAGGCCTGAGGGAAGCGCAACCGCAGGGCGGCGAGGCCGAGGTGGAACAGCAGGGCGACCAGCCTCACGGCCGGCGCGGCCGCCGGAAGCGAAACCTTCTCGCCGTTCCAGAAGAGCTGGTCGGGACCGAACGAGAGGATCGCGGATTCGCCCTCGCTTCCCAAGGCCAGCACTCGCCCGCGGATGCGCTCGCGGGCCGGCTGCAGGGCAGGGTGCGAGGCGGGGTAGAGGCGCAGGGAGCGGCGGAGCGCCTCCAGGTCGTTCAGCACCCGCACCAGCGCGCCTGCGATGTCCGCGCCCGCCATTCGTTCCGCCCCCTCAGGAGTCCAGCGCCTGCAGGAGCTGCCCGAGCTCCCGCACGTCGGCGAGCGGGAGGAGCTTGACTCCGGTTTCCGCCGCCACCTGCGTGGAGGCGGGGACCGCGCAGCGCGCAAACCCCAGAGCCTTTGCCTCGCGCAGGCGCTCGAGGGGGCGGCTGACGGCGCGGATCTCGCCGAGCAGGCCAACCTCGCCGAAGAACGCCAGGTCGGCCGGGAACGGCCGGTCCGCCCCGGACGAGATCACCGCTGCGGCCACTGCTACGTCGAGGGCCGGCTCCTCCACGTTGACGCCGCCGACCAGGTTCACGAACACGTCGCGGTCGGCGAACCGCCCCCCAGCCCGTTTCTCGATCACGGCGAGCAGCAGGGCGAGCCGCCCGGCGTCCACGCCCTGAGCGACGCGCCTGGGGTTGGCGAGCGGCGAGCGGGAGACCAGCGCCTGCACCTCGACAAGCAGGGGGGTGCTGCCCTCCAGCACGACCGCAACCGCGGAGCCGGGGGAGCCGGCACGGCGGTCGGCAAGCAGCACCGCGGACGGGCTCGCGATCTCCTCGAGCCCGGCGTCGCTCATGGCAAAGAGGGCGAGCTCCAGCGCGGGGCCGAAGCGGTTCTTGGTCGAGCGCAGGATGCGGTGCGGGTGGCCGCTGCCACCGGAGAACTCCAGCACGGCATCCACCAGATGCTCGAGGGCCTTGGGCCCCGCCACGAGCCCCTCCTTGGTGATGTGGCCGACCAGCACCACCGGCGGGCCGTCACGCTTGGCGAGGTCGAGGAGGTTGGTCGCCACCTCGCGCACCTGGCTCACGCTCCCCGGAACCGCGGGCACCCGCTCGGAGAACATCGTCTGCACCGAGTCCACGATGACCAGGGCGGGCCTCAATCGGCGCGCTGCCGCCACGACGAGCTCGACGGCCGGCTCCGGCAGGAGCAGCACGTGATCACAGGTGCAGCCCAGTCGCTGGGCGCGCAGCGCCACCTGGCGGGCCGATTCCTCGGCGCTCACGTACAGCACGGGCCCGAGGTCGGGGCGCCTGGCGGCCACCTGGAGGAGGAGGGTGGACTTGCCCACTCCGGGCTCGCCGGCCAGCAGAACGACGCTTCCGGGCACGAGGCCGCCGCCGAGGACGCGGTCGAAGCCGGCGATGCCGGTGAGGATCCGCGGGGCGTCTCTCAGCTCAGCTGCGGACAGCGGCACCGGAGCCGGGACCTCGGCGCGACGCCTGGTCTCGGATCGCAGCTCGACCGGGAGCTCTTCGAGGGTGTTCCAGCCTCCGCAGGACGGGCACCGGCCGAGCCACTTCTGGGAGCGCTGGCCGCAGGCGGTGCACTCGAAGGTTGCGCCCTCCCGGACCATGCCTACCTCGGGGCCGCCGAGGCCGCGGTGCCGAGCAGGTACTTGAGGTCCTCGTCCCCCCACGTGACCCCCGCCCCGAGCAGGTAGGAGGAGCGCTGCGGCCATGTCGGATCGTCCCAGCCCGCGAAGGCGAACAGGTTCTTGTTCATGTACCAGCGTCCCTCCAGACGGATGTGAGGCGGCTTGATGTCGCGCGTGAAGTCGTAGGCCTCCAGCGTGAAGAGCAGCCTGTCCTTCGCGATCGCGCGGTCGATGCCCACGCCCCCGGTGGACTCGAGCAGGCCGGCGCGCAGGATGGTGCCACGGAAGTCGAAGCCGACCTGGGCGTTCACGGTGTTTCTTCCCGAGGTCCTCACCATGTCCTGCGAGACGGTCTCCCGATGGCCGTCGGGAAAAATGGTGGTGACGACCTCGGTCGAGGTGTAAACGCGCGGGAAGGGGGAGTTCACGAACTCGAGGCGGAAGAACCGCTCCGGGCTCGTGGCAAGGTCGAAGCCGATGGTGCTGCGGGAGTTGTTGGGCTGGGAAAGCTCGGGCAGTGCCTCGCTGCGCAGGTTGATGTTCAGGCGCCACCGCTCGGTCCGGCCGAGCGTGCTCTTGAGGCTCTGGAAGCCCTCCGAGGCGGACTTCAGGCTGGCGTTCAGGTTGTCGACCGTGCTCGAGTCGTTGACCAGCTTGCCGATGCTGCCCTCGCCGCGCGCAATCTTGCCCGAGATCTCGTTCAGGTTGTCGGCCGAGACGCGCAGCTTGGCGGAGAGGTCCTTGATGTTGGCGATGGACTCGTCCAGGTTCTGCCGGTTGTCCCCGACCAGAGCGTCCACCCGGTCGGCGAGCTTGTTCATCTTCTCCGCGATCCGCGGCAGCTCGGTCTTGAGGGTCTCCGAGAACGAACGGAAGTTCGCGATCGTACCGTCAACGTTGCTGCGGTTGGCCTCCACGGCGTTCTTCAGGTCGGCCGAGAGCAGCCTGACGTTCTCGATGATCTCGTCGAGGCGCTTCTGGCCTTCGGGGCCCCCGAGTGACTGCCGGAGCGAAGCGCTCACTGCCTTGAGGTCGCTGCCGAGATCGTTGAACGTCTTGATGGCCTCGTCGAAGCCGATCGGGCTCGCCCCCTGGAGGACGGTCCCCGGTTTGAGCGGGGGACCGGAGAGGTTGCCGGGGTAGAGCTCGACGTACTTGTCACCCAGCATGCCGAGGCTCGTGACTTGGGCCCGGGCCCCCTCGTGCAGCACGATCCCCGGGTCGAGGGCCAGGGTGACGAGCGCGCGGTCACCCTGCAACGAGATCGCTTCCACGATGCCGATCCGAACGCCGGCGACGCGAACCGGGCTCTTCTCGTCGAGCCCCGCCACCGAAGGGAAGAGCGCGTTGACCCGAACGCGGCCCCCCTTCACGCCGATCGGGATCTCCTCGATCTTGACGATGAACACGCCCAGCACTATCAGGGCGAGCAACATGAAAAGACCGACTCTGGCGGTGTTGCTCATGCCACATCCTCCTCCAGCGGCTCCCCGGCGAGGAACTTCTGGATGTACGGGTCCGAGAGGGAACGGAAAGCCTCGGGGCTGGCGCTCGCGACGATCCGGCCCGACCGCAGCATCGCAATCCGGTCCGCGATGCGGAACGCCGACTTCATGTCGTGGGTGATCGTCACCATCGTCACGCCCAGGTGCTCGCGCATCTCGACGATCACGCTGTTGACCACTCCCGCGGTGATCGGGTCGAGCCCGGTGTTGGGCTCGTCGAAGAGGAGGATCTCGGGTTGAAGGGCGATCGCACGCGCGAACCCGACGCGCCGCCGCATTCCGCCCGAGAGCTCGTTGGTGGCCTTGAGCTCGACGCCGTCGAGGTGCACGAGGGCGAGGCACTCCCGCACCCGCGCGGCGAGCTCGCCCTCGGTCATGGCCGTGTGGCGCCGGAGAGGGAACGCTATATTCTCGAAGACGTTCATGGAGTCGAACAGCGCGCCCTCCTGGAACGACATGCCGAACTTGCGGCGGAGCGCCAGGCATCTGACGGGATCGGACTGCGTGAGGTCCTCGCCATCGATGATGATGTGCCCGCGGTCCGGGGCTATGAGGCCGATGAGGTGCTTCAGCAGCACGCTCTTGCCCACCCCGGAGCCGCCGACGATGACGAACGACTCGCCACGCGCGACCTCGAGGTTGACGCCGCGGAGGACCTCCCGTCCCGCGAAGCTCTTCCAGAGATCGATGACGGCGATGGTGGGCGGGTCCTGCTCCGGTCCCGCCCCTCTCCCGTTTGCGCGTGTCCCGGTCACCATCATCCCCTCAGAACAGGATCTTGGTGAGGAAGAAATCCGACACCAGGATCACCAAGGAGGCCATCACGACCGCGCTGGTCGTTGCGCGCCCTACGCCCTCCGCGCCACCCGTGGTGAAGAAGCCCTTGGAGCACCCGGTCACGGAGAGAATGAGCCCGAACACCGCCGCCTTGATCAGGCCGGAGAAGACGTCGTTGAGGTCGAGGTACTGGAAGGTCTTGTCCAGGTACATGACGGGGTTGGCGCCCAGCAGGCCGACCGCGATCGAATAGCCACCGAAGATGCCGAGGCCGTTGGCGAAAGCCACCAGGGGAGGGAGCATCAGCGTGGTGGCGCCGACACGCGGCACCACGAGGTACTGAACGGGCTCGATGGCCATCGCGTAGAGGGCGTCGATCTGCTCGGTCACCCGCATGGTCCCGAGCTCGGCCGCCAGCGACGAGCCGACGCGACCGGCGATCATGAGCGCGGCCAGCACCGGAGCGAGCTCGCGGGTGAGCGAGAGCGCGACCACCGAGGCGACGTACCCCTCGGCGTGGAAACGCTCGAAGCCCCGATAGGTCTGCAGTGCCATCACCATTCCGGTGAACATCGCCGTCAGACCCACCACGGGGATCGAGTCGACGCCGACACGCACCATCTGGCGCACCCACTCCCTGCCGTCGAACGGCCTCCGGAACGCCCAGTAGATCGTGGTGTGGAGAATGTAGAAGAAGCGCCCGACCTCCTCGAAGAGCTGAATGCCGTTCGTGCCGACCCGCTCGAGGAACGCCCCGGCGCGCGAGACCGCTTCGGGCTCAGCGCTCATAGGTCGAGAACTCCGGGTTCTCGAAGCGCGTAAACTCCTCCAGGAAGACGAGCCTGAACATGTCGGTGGGGCCGTTGCGCTGCTTGGCGATGGTGATGTCGGCCAGGCGCCAGTCCTCTTCCTCCTCGAGCCCCGCGGCCGGCTGGAGGGCGCGGTTCTTGCGGTTGATGAAGACCACGACGTCGGCATCCTGCTCGATGGACCCCGACTCGCGGAGATCGGACAGCTGGGGCCGCTGGTCGCCGCGTCGCTCGGGGTTGCGGGACAGCTGCGAGAGAACGAGCAGCGGGGCGTTGAGCTGCTTGGCGACCGCCTTGAGACCCCGCGTGATGGCAGAGACCTCCTGGGTGCGGTTCTCGGCCTTGATCCCGGAGGACATGAGCTGCAGGTAGTCGACGACGACCAGGTCGAGGCCGTGCTCCATCATCATCCGCCGGCACTTGCCGCGCAGCTCGAGGATCGAGATTCCCGCGGTGTCGTCGACCCAGAGCGGCGCCTCCGCGAGCCGGTCCGCGGCCTCGGCGAGGCGCTGCCAGTCGGAGGCCTCCTGGCGGGCGTCGGCGGTCTTGGAGAGGAGGCCGCGGGTCAGCCGTTTCAGGTTGATGCGCGCCTCCGCGGCCAGCAGCCGGCGGGTGAGCGCGACCGCCGACATCTCGAGGGAGAAGACAGCCACCTTCAGGCTGTGGCGTACGGCACAGTGCGCTGCGATGTTGAGCGCCAGGGCTGTCTTGCCGACCCCAGGGCGGGCCGCCAGGATGATCAGGTCCTGCTTCTGGAGGCCGGACGTGAGCTCATCCAGGCGGTAGTAGCCGGTCTCAATCCCGGTGTAGGGGGCGCTCGACTTCGAGACCCGCTCGATGTGCGCCACCTCTTCGTGGACGAGCTTGCCGACCGGGCGCAGCCCGCCGCGCATCGCGCGCTCCGCGATGGCGAGGATCTGGGTCTCCGCCGCGTCGAGGGCGTCCATCGCCTCGCCCTCCTCACGGGCGCACATGGCCATCATCTCCTGCGAGATCTTCAGGAGCTGGCGCTTGACCGCGCGCTCACGAACGATCGCCGCGTAGTGCTCGACGTTGGCGGGGTCGGGGAGCCCGTCGGCGAGGCTCGCGACGTAGGCCACGCCGCCCGCGGCGTCGAGCGTGCCGCTTCGCTCCAGCTGATCGGTCGTGGTGAGAAGGTCGATGTCGCGGTTCTCCGCGGCGAGACGCATGAACGCCTCGAAGATGGCCCGGTGGGTGTCGGTGTAGAAGTCCTCCGGACCGACCGTGTCCACGACCCTGTAGAAACAGTTGGCGTCGGCGAGGACCGCGCCGAGCACGGCCCGCTCGGCCGACTCGCTGGCCGGGATGTGAAGGACCTGCACGCCCTGAGCGGGCGCCCCGGAGCCGGCAGCAGCGCCGGTTCCCCTTCCGGACGGGCCCTTCCCCCTTGCGGTTGCGCTCACGCCGGAATCGTAACACGGGCGCGCCCGGGGCCGATCTCGACCGCGGCTATGCTCCGCTTCCAGAGCACGAGGTCGACGCGTCGTTACCCCCTCGGCGGGTCTGGTATCCTGCGATCGGGTCTCGGGAACCCGGCAGGCCCCCGCCCCGACGTCGTGGGGGAGCGCAGGGCTCCACAGGCGCTGGGCTTTGGCCGGACGGCGGCCGAGGGTACACTGAGATTGTCGCTGGGGCCGGGTAGGGTTAAGGGCGACGTACCCGGCCCTGCGGCGGCACTCGAACGTGCGGGGTGTCGTGGTCAAGGGGGTGCGCCGTGATCGTGAGCTGCCCGAGCTGCAAGACCAAGTACCAGTACGAGGAGTCCCGATTCGGCGACAGCGTCAGCAAGAAGCTCAGGTGCACCAAGTGCTCGAACGTGTTCGAAGTCACCAGGCCCCTGCTGGCCGGGGCGGAAGCGGCGCCGACCGCGGTGGTCCCCGTTCACGGCACGGAAAAATCCGCCAAGGAGCGCGACGCGAACAAGTCAGCGGTGCTCGAGGCCGATTCGAACCTTCCCCAGTTGGCGCCGCTGGCCACCCACCGGCGGTACTCGCTGGCCGTGATCATGGGTGCCAACGCTGGGCAGATCTACACCGTAACCAAGCCGAGGACCGTCCTCGGGCGCGGCACGGAAAGTGATGTGCAGCTCCAGGACAGTGAGGTCTCGCGCAGGCACGCGATGCTGGAGATCCGGGGGGACGAGGCGATGGTGATCGACCTCGGCTCCACGAACGGGACCTACGTGGACGGCGTCCGCGTCCAGAAGGCCTCGATCTTCAGCAACCAGGAGTTCAGCCTGGGGACGACCACGCTCATGTTCATCGTGACCGACATGCACGACACCGCGATGGAAGAGTGAGGGGTCGGCACAAGCCTTGAAGACACGTGTCGTCGTGGCAATGTCGGGTGGAGTGGACTCCGCCGTCGCGGCCGCCCTGCTCGCCCGAGAGGGACACGAGGTCGTGGGCGTGACGCTCCTGCTCGCGGATCTTTCCGCATACGGCCTCGGAGTGTCGCGCTGCTGCTCGCCGACCGACGTCGAGATGGCCCGGGCGGTGTGCTCCCGGATCGGCATCCCGCACCACGTCCTCGAGATGAGCGGCGCGTTCCGTCGTGCGGTGATCGAGCCGTTCGTGGAGTCGTATCTGGCGGGCGAGACACCGCTGCCCTGCGCGCACTGCAACGCCCGCGTCAAGTTCGGCGACCTGCTGGAGGCCTCGGCACGAATGGGAGCCGGGGCCCTCGCCACCGGCCACTACGCCCGAATCGAGCGCGAGGGCGATGGGTTTGTCCTGCGGCGCGGCCGCGACACGGGCAAGGACCAGTCGTACTTCCTGTTCACCCTCACCCCCTCGCAGCTGGAGCGCGTGCGGCTGCCCCTCGGCGGGCTCACCAAGCGGGGGGTGCGGGCCGTGGCCGCCGAGCTCGGGCTGCCCAACGCGGCCCGCCAGGACAGCCAGGAGGTCTGCTTCGTGCCGGAGGGAGGCTCCTACGTCCAGGTCTTGGAGACGCTCGCGCCGGAGCGGCTGCCCGGGGCAGGGGATCTGGTCGACCGGCAGGGGCAGACGCTGGGACGGCACGGTGGCTATCACCGGTTCACCGTCGGCCAGCGGCGCGGCCTCGGCATCGCCGGCGGACGTCGGCTGTACGTCCTCGAGGTGCAGCCCTCGACCAACCGGGTAGTCGTCGGCACTCAGCCGGAAGCGTTTCGCCGGAAGCTGCACCTCCGGGACGTGAACTGGCTCGCACCCCGCACGGGAGCCCCGGTCGAGGCCGAAGTGCAGGTGCGCTCCCGCCACCAACCCGTCAGCGCGACCGTCCGGCTCTCGGACGACGGGACCGCGGGGGTCGAGTTCGCCCAGCCGGTGCTGTCGCCCGCGCCGGGGCAGGCTGCAGTCTGCTACGACGGGGACAGGCTGCTCGGAGGAGGCTGGATCGTCTCCTGCGAGTGACCGAGAGCGCTCCAGGCGTCGTCGGAGAGGAAGCGTTACGGTGGGGTCCTTCTGCCGCCTGCGGCGGCATCGGGATGACCTTAGGGTGCGGCTTCGGACCCGACGTCACATCGTTTGCACGCCGGTTGGCATCTGCGGCCCCTCGGGAATCTCCCCGAAGTTGCGCTCGTAGATAGTCACGTTCTCGGTCAGCGCTCGGAGCAGCTGTTTGAGGTGTACCGGGGTCATCACGATTCGCGTCACGACCTGTACGTCGTCGCGGCCCGGGACCATGCGCCCGAAGTCGATGATGAATTCGGCGAAGTTGTGGACGATGGAGGCGAAGTTTGCGTACGTCCCGAGCGCCTGCTGGTCGCTCACAACGATCTTGATCTGGCTTCCACCCTCGCGCTTTTCCATCTTTCCTCCGCTGCCATTCTAGCCCTGCGCCTGCCCGTTCGCCGCCCACGCCCGCCGCACGTCACGAGGGATCCGGAACGTGCCGTCCAGCCCCAACGCGCCGCGCAGCACCTGCAGGTAGGCGAGCGCGGCCTCGGCGCGCGGGCGCGGCACCGCGCCCCGCAGCGGCAGCACGAGCAGCCGCAGCACCATCCCGACCGCGATCATCCCGCGATAGGCGCATGCGTCGAGGGCGCCGTGATGCTTGCGCCAGAACCGGTGCCCGTTCCGGTAGTAGAGGGGCAGGAAACGGCGGTAGCCCAGCTTGCGCGCGGCCACGCCGCCGGCGTGCACGAACCGGCTTGCCGGCCAGTAGAGGATCGTCCCGAGTCGTCCCAGACGGGCGCACAGGTCCACGTCCTCGAACCAGGCGGGACGGAAGGCGGCATCGAAGCCGCCGATCCTCTCGAAAGCCTCGCGGCGGATCGCCAGTGCCGCGGCGGCGGGTTGCTCCACCGCGAACGGCCGTTCGCGGTCGCACCCGGCGTACCGGTCACGGAGGAGGCCGCGGTTGCCGGGGAACGCCTTGTCCAAGAGCAGCAGCTCACGCAGGGCCTGGCGGCGGCTCGGCAGGTGCCGGAGCTGAAAGGACTCCTGCGCCTCGCGGGCCGGGGAGGGAGGCTCGAGCAGACGGGGCGCGAGCGCGACGGCCTCGGGGTGCTCGGCAAAGCCGTGGGCGAGCGGTGTGTACGGGTCGCCTTCGGCCTCGGTGTCCGGGTTGAGGAACAGCAGGACCTCGGCGGCCGCGAGCCCCGCCGCCTGGTTCGCCGCCGGCCCAAAGCCCCGGTTGTCGAGGTTGACGACAACCGTCGCGCCCGGCCACGCCCTCCGGACCGCCTCGGGAGAGAAAGACGCGCTGCCGTTGTCCACGACGGCGAGGGAGACGCTCGGGCCGCCGGAGGGGATACGTGCGCGCGAGGCGGCCAGGCTTGTGATGCAATTCACAAGTTCCTCACCGCTCTCCCACGAGACCAGGACGATTGCGATCGACGACCGCGGCCCGCTCATCCTGCGGCCTCCGAGCGCCGCCTGCCCACGTAGAACCCGCACGTCACCACCTCACGGTAGAGCTTCCAGGGGAGCCTGACGCCCAGGCGGTCCACGGCTTCGAGAACCGGCACGAGCGGCGGGAGGACGAAGCGCAGCACGTGCCAGCGCCTGGGCGGCCGCTCGGCCGGCAGGTACGGGTTGCCCCGCAGCCCCGGGCACACCCGGAACAGCGCCTCGATGCTCGAGCCCACGTGGATCTGCCGGCTCCAGAACCCCGCCACCGTCGTCGGGTGGATGTGGCGGGCCGAGGCGGCACGGTGGTAGACCATGCGCAGCCCGGAGAGTTCCAACCGCCAGCCCAACTCGATGTCTTCCCAGCCGTAGGAGGTGAACGCATCGTGGAAAGGCTCCTCCCCCAGCGCGTCGCGCGCCAGCGACACGTTCGAGGTGTAGAAGTTGGTGAAGGGGGCCTCCTCCCCGTCCTCGAGGCGCCCGAACGAGAACTGCGCTCCGTCGAGGTTCACGAAATCCAGGAAAGGCGTGACCCGCATCCGCTCCCGGTGCCAGTCGGTGAAGCCCACGACCGCAAACCCCTCGCCCAGCTCGTTGTGTTTGTCGAGGTGGGCCTGCACGCAGCCCGGATCGGGCACGATGTCATCACCGAGGAAGAGCACCAGGTCCCCGTGCGCGTGGCGGAGGCCGTGGTTGCGGGCCCGCCCCTGCTTGAGGTTGGCCTGGCGCAGGATCGTGAGGTCGAGGTCGGGATGCTGTTCGCGGTGGCGCTGGAGGTTCTCCCACGTCCCGTCGGTGGAGCCGTCGTCCACGACGATTACCTCGAGGGCCCTGCAGCTCTGGCGCTCGAGTGCGTCGAGCGTCTCCTGCAGGACCGCCCACCGGTTGTGGGTGGGAATCACGACCGAGACCGAGCGGTAGGCGCGCTTCTCCCACGGGACCTCCGGGGCGAAGCGGACCGTCCGCACGGCGCAACCGACCCTTCTGAAGTCCCAGTTCCCCGCGCTCGTGTGGGGCTCGAAGGTGGGGGACAGGATGTGCACGTCGAGGACACCGGCCGCATCGGCGCGGACCGGAAGCGAGACCGTCTCCCAGCCGTCGCCGGCGATCCTCCGCGAGCTCTCCGCGCCGACGCATCGAACGGTCACCGTGCGACCCTCGCCGGCCGCGGGGGGAAGCTGCACCTCGAGCGACAGGCGCCCGCTCTCCCCCTCGCGGACGCGCAGGAAGCAGCGGGCGTGGCCGCCGATCCGCCGAACCGGCTCCCCATCCACCAGCTCGGGCGCGTACCACCCGTACCCCAGCCGCCCGACCACCGACGGGCGGCCCGGAAATAGCTCCGGGGACGGGACCCATGCCGCAGCGTCCGCGGCGCCTTCCACCGCGGGGAGCTCGGGCGCGGGAGGCGGGATGGGCGCGCGGCTGATCAGTCCCCGGTCGAACAGCTCCTCGTCGGAAATCGCGCGAACGCGCTGCAGGCGGAACCGCTGGACCAGCGTGCCCGGGAGGTGGACCACGTTCCAGGCGAGGGCGTGCAGGATGTGCAGGTACGCACGCTGCCTCGCCAGCACGATCAACAGGCGGCGCCCCACGAGCAGGAGGTTCCAGGCCTGGTAGTGCTTCGCGAGGCTGCGCAGGTTGTGCCGCAGGCCGAGCAGGGCGCGCCAGCGCAGGCCCTTCGAAGCCTTCGAGGTTCCCAGGAATTTGTGGTAGACGACCGAGCCCTCGCACACCACCACGCGCCGGCCGAGGAGCCACAGCCGCCAGCCCAGGTCCACGTCCTCGTGGTACATGAAGAAGGTCCGGTCGAACCCGCCGAGGGAGAAGAACTCGTCCCGCCGCATCAGCATCGCAGCCGCGGTGGGGAAGAGCACATCGCGCACCCGGGGCGCCCCCGTGGCTTCGGGCGGGCCTTGGTAGGGGAGAAGAAAGTCGCGGTCAACCCCGTACCCGAGGCGCGTCATCCCGCCGCCCCGCGCATTCACCAGATCCGGGTGGTCGAGGAGGCGCAGCAGGGAGCAGGCCGCCGCGATGCCGGGGTCGCTCTCGAGCGCTTCCAGCAGCCCCGAGAGCCACCCGGGCTCGACAACGGTGTCGGAGTTCAGCAGGGCGAGGTAACGCCCCAGGGCCGCCTCGGCGCCGCGGCGGTTGGCCTCCCCGAAGCCGTGGTTTCGGCGCAACGCCACCACCCGCACCCCTGGCCACTCCCGGCGCAGCCACTCGACGGAGCCGTCGGTGGAGCCGTTGTCCGCAACGATCACCTCGAAAGCCACGCCGGTGGTTGCAAACAGCGCCGGCAGGCAGCGCCCCAGGTGGTGGCGGCCGTTGAAGTTGGCGATGACGATGGACACCAGAGGAGCTGGCGCGGGCTGCGTCATCGGCGGCCGAGGAAGTTCCGGACCCACTGGTAGAGCTTCCAGCCGCGCGAGCTCTCGATGATCCCCTGATGACGTCTGAGCTCCTCGAGTTGCGCCTCCAGCTCGTGGAGCCTGCCCTCGGCCTGGCGCAGCTGCAGCCTCGTCGCCTCGACGTGGCGCTGGTAGAACCTCGCCCAGTCCTTTCCTCCGACCCACTCCCGATGCTTGTCGAAGAACCGGGCGAGGTGCGGCCACCGATGGTCCCCGGCCGTTCCCTTGCCCTGCTGCAGGGGCGGGCAGACGTGGTAGGTCGCGGTGACCTCTGCGCAGTGGTGGAGTCGGGTGCGGTGCGCGAGGCGCAGGAACAGGTCCCAGTCCTCGAAGTACTCCAGGTTCGGGTCGAAGCCTCCGAGCTCGATCGCGAGCTTGCGGTCCATGAGTACCGCCATGATCGGGAGCGTGCTCTCGAAGAACAGGCGGGAGCGATCCAGGTCGCCACCGAACACCGTGCGCTCGACCACACGGTATCCGCCCGAGCCGTCGGGCTGCTCCGTGAGGCACTCCACGTCGGAGTAAGCGACCCGCACACCCTCAGCCGCGATCACGCCGACCAGGGTGTGGAGGTGGCCGGGGCGAAACTCGTCGTCGTCGTCGAGGAAGTTGACCAGCTCGCCGGTGGCGGCCTCGAGCCCCGCCTGGGCCGCGCGCGATCTCCCCACGCTGTCGGGGTGGTTGACGAGGAAGATCTCCAGCTCGTTCTCGAACTCGGCCAGCACCGGCGATGGGTCCTCGCCGCCGTCGTTGACCACCACGACCTCCAGCCGCGGATAGGCCTGGGCGGCGACGCTGGTCAGCGCGCGGCGCAGGAAGCCGGGGCGGTCCTTGGTGCGGATCACGACGCTGACGCTGGGCGTGCTGGGCGCGACGATGCCGGGGGAGGGCGGTTTGCCGAAACGCCGCACGGAAGCCGAGGCGCCGACGGTCTCGACGATGCCGGGCCTGATTCGCCGCAGGTCCTCCCGCAGCGCGGCGAGGGAATCCGTTCCGATGCCGGCCTCGGCAAACCGCCCCAGGGCCGCGTGCAGGTCGCAGAGCGCCCGCGCCTCCTCGATCGCGACCTGGTGCTCCCACGCGGGGTCCCAGCCCTCCGAAAGGAACGTCTCGACGGGGAACCGCCTGCTGACGACGGAGGCACACATGCCCGCGAGCTGAAGGGCCGCAGCTTCGGCGGCGGTGTTGACTTCCGCCGGCCAGGGGCCCCCGACCTTGTCGTCGGCGATGCCGGCCGTCGAGACCAGGGTGCTGAGCGCGCTGCGGTACTCCTCGCCGAGCGCCGTCGGCGGTGATGCGAACGCGCCGAAGAGCGGAAGGATCTCCTCGTCGGTTCTCCGCCGGTCGGCCTGCACCCTCTTTCTCCTCTTCCGCAGGCTGGGTACGTAACTCGAGAGGTCCGCGAGGGCCCGCAGGTGGGCGACGGCCTCGGTGCTGACGAAGGGCCGGCCGAGGTTTCGCAGCGAGTCGCTGGAGGACCAGCCGCGCAGGAACGTGAGCGCGGCAGAGAGCAGGAGCATGACCCCCATCCGCTCCTGGTGGTAGTTCTTGAACACGGTGAAGAGCGCGTTTCTCTCGGTGAGGTACCGGACGAGGACCGTCGGTTCGTCCCCCCACGAGCCGTGACGCTTGTGGCGCACGACGGCGTCGGGGGCGAACCAGGTGGGGTGCCCGAGCAGGGAGGCGCGCCAGCCCAGATCCACATCCTCGAAGAAGGAGAAGTAGTCGGCGTCGAAGCCGCCCACCCCGATGAACGTCTCCCGGTCGAACATCAGGGCGCCGGCGCAGCCGAAGAGCAGGGGAGCCTCCGCGAACTCGCGGCCCTGGGCGCTCTCCCCCAGGCCGCGCTGCCAGGCGTGCCCCGAGAAGAAAGTGTCCGCACCGGCGAAGTCGATGCGAGTCCCGTCCCAGCTCATGATGCGGCCGGCGAGCGCTCTTGCCTCGGGGTGCGCCGAGCGTGCGCGGTGGAGCGCCGAGAGGAAGTCCGGCCCGACGCGGGTGTCGTTGTTCAGGAAGGCAACGTGCTCGGAGCCGCACATCGCGGCGGCCCGGTTGTAGGCGCGGGAGAACCCGAGGTTGGCCTCGCTCTCCACCACCCGCACCCAGGGGAAGCGGTCGGCCACGTGCTCGACGGAGCCGTCCGTGGAGGCGTTGTCGATGAGCCAGACCTCGTCGCGGGCCGCCGCGTCGCGCGGCTGGCCGGGCCACCCGGGGATGAAGACGTCCTGCACCCCGAGCGAGCCGAGGCAGTCGTCCAGGTGCGCGCGACCGTTGTAGTTGAGAACGAGCACCGTGGTGCGGGCGGGAGCAGGACCCGTCGGTTTTGTGTCGCCCACGTGTGCATCATAAAGGCAAAGTGCCGGATCCCGCCACTTCCGGAGGGTTGACCGCCCCGGTCGGGGCTTCTATCCTCGCCGCCACCGACCATGCGCCGGCGTTTCACAGCGCGCCGGCGCAATCCAGGCAGGAGGCAGCGATGAACGGCGTCTTCCGCGTACCCCAGCCAGCCAACGAACCGATCCGTGCCTACGCCCCCGGGTCGCCGGAGAAGCGCTGGCTCAAAGCCAAGCTTGCCGAGATGCGCGGGCGGGAGATCGAGATCCCCCTGGTCATCGGGGGCGAGGAGGTGCGAACCGGGAAGCTCGGAACGTGCATCGTCCCCCACGACCACAAACACGTGCTCGCCAGGTACCACAAGGCGGGCAAGGCCGAGGTCGAGAGGGCGGTGACGGCCGCTCGCGAGGCGCATGCGAGCTGGTCCCGCATGCCGTGGTACGACCGCGCCGCGATCTTCCTGCGGGCCGCCGAGTTGCTGGCGGGACCCTTCAGGGACGAGGCCAATGCGGCCACCATGCTCGGGCAGTCCAAGACCGTCTTCCAGGCCGAGATCGACTCGGCGTGCGAGCTGATCGACTTCTGGCGATTCAACCCTCACTTCATGCAGAAGGTCTACGAGGACCAGCCGATCTCCTCGCCGGGGGTGTGGAACCGCGTCGAGTACCGCGCCCTGGAGGGGTTCGTGTTCGCGGTCACGCCTTTCAACTTCACCTCGATCGGAGGCAACCTGCCGACCTCGCCGGCGATGATGGGCAACACCGTCCTCTGGAAACCTGCCTCCACCGCGGTGTACTCGGCGTTCGCGATCATGCGCGTGCTTATGGCCGCCGGCCTCCCGCCCGGGGTCATCAACCTGGTCGTGGGCTCGGGCGGCGAGGTGGGGGACCCGGTCCTGGCCTCCCCGGAGCTGGCGGGGATCCACTTCACCGGCTCCACGGTCGTGTTCCAGCAGATGTGGAAGACCGTCGGCGCCAACATCGAGTCGTACCGCTCCTACCCGCGCATCGTGGGCGAGACCGGCGGCAAGGACTTCGTCTTCGTCCACGCATCCGCCGACGTGGACGCGCTGGCTACTGCTCTGGTGCGCGGTTCCTTCGAGTACCAGGGGCAGAAGTGCTCGGCCGCCTCCCGCGCGTACATCCCGAAGTCGCTCTGGCCAAAGGTCAAGAAGGCGCTGCTTGCGCAGATCGCCGAGATTAAGATGGGCGACGTCGAGGACTTCACCAACTTCATGGGCGCGGTCATCGACAAGAACGCCTTCGCCGTCATCAAGAGCTACATCGAGTACGCAAGAAGGTCCTCGGAGGCCGAGATCGTTGCGGGTGGGACGTGCGACGACAAGGTCGGCTACTTCATCGAGCCCACCGTGGTGCTCACCACCAACCCGAAGTTCAAGCTGATGCAAGAGGAGATCTTCGGGCCCGTGCTCACCGTGTTCGTCTACCCGGACAGGGAGCTCGACAAGGCCCTCGAGCTGTGCGACACCGGCTCGCCGTACGCCCTCACCGGCTCGGTGTTCGCGAACGACCGGCAGGCAATCCTGAAAGTGGCCGAGCGGCTGCAGGGGACCGCGGGGAACTTCTACATCAACGACAAGCCCACCGGGGCGGTCGTCGGCCAGCAGCCCTTCGGCGGCGCCCGCGCCTCCGGCACCAACGACAAGGCCGGCTCGATGTGGAACCTCATCCGCTGGGCGAGCCCGCGCGCGATCAAGGAGACGTTCGTCCCGCCCACGCACTTCGCCTACCCCTTCATGCGCGAGAAGTGACGGCGAAGCCGTCATCCCCGCGAACGCGGGGACATGCCTGTGCAGTCGTCATCCCCGCGAACGCGGGGATCCAGGCTTTCCCGTCTCCCCGAGGGAGAAGGCAGCGTGAGGGGATGGCACGCCGCCCAGTCGGGACCCGGGGGAAACGACGTGCAGAGGCACAAGGTGTACTTCGTCCTTACCCTCTCCCGTGGCGAGAGGGCAGGGTGAGGGACTTACCGGTTGCCTTGGCGCGGCTGTCATCCCCGCCCCGGATCGGAGTCCGGGGCAGGCTCCAGCGGGGATCCAGCCACTCCGTGCCTTTGTTGCCTTCCGATCATCCCCCCCACCACACTGGATTCCCGCTTCCGCGGGAATGACACAATCGGTCGGAACCGCGTCGCGCTAGCATACGCCGACGAAGGCGGGGAGGCTCGAGCCAAATGCACTTCCTCCTGTTCTACGAGGTAGTCGCGGACTACGCGGAGAGGCGCGCGCCTCTGCGCGCGGCCCATCTCGCGCTGGCCAGGCGGGCGGTGGACCGAGGCGAGCTCGTGCTCGGCGGGGCGCTGGCCGACCCGCTTGACGGCGCGGTGCTGCTGTTCCGGGGATCGTCCCCGGACGTCGCGGCGGCGTTCGCGGCGGCCGACCCGTACGTCGCGAACGGCCTCGTCACAAGGTGGTACGTCCGCAAATGGACGACTGTCGTGGGTCCCGACGCCGCCAACCCTGTAGCCGACGCCACCTGAACCCCGCGGGGCGCGCCGCGAAACCGTCGTGCAACCTGAGGTGCGCTTGCAGTGGACCCGGGCACCGGCGCGCCCGTTTGGCGGGTCTGCGGGGTGGGGGAGTATGCTTTGCGCATGATCTGCACAGGGGTCGCCGGCCCGCTGAAGTGCGGCATTAGGTTTCACAAACGTATCGGTCAGGTTGCCATGAACTACACGCAAAAACGACCCGATCGAAATAATCTTCAAGGAGACTTGTGAGAGCGATCGTATACACAAAATACGGACCCCCGGATGTTCTTCAGTTCACGGAGGTAGCAAAACCTACCCCCAAGGACGATGAGGTCTTGATAAGAATTCGCGCGGCTTCCGTCAATGCACTTGACTGGCGCTTGATGAGAGGCGCGCCGTACATCGTTCGCATACTGTTCGGGCTGCGCAAACCGACGATCGTACGACCCGGCCGAGCCGGCCGAGATGTGGCCGGCCAGGTTGAAGCGGTTGGCAGGAACGTGACCCAGTTCAAACCAGGCGACGAGGTCTTCGGCGTGTGCCTTGGGGCCTTCGCCGAGTATGCGTGTGCAGTTGAAGATAAACTGGCGCTGAAGCCAGCCAACATATCGTTTGAGGACGCAGCAGCCGTACCAGTGGCGGCGATCTCTGCCCTTCAGGGTCTTCGTGACAAGGGACGGATCCAGCGAGGCCAAAAGGTTCTGGTTGATGGCGCGTCTGGTGGTGTGGGTACGTTTGCGGTCCAGATCGCCAAATCGTTCGGGGCTGAAGTCACTACCGTGTGCAGCACGAGGAATGTGGACACGGCGCGCTCGATTGGCGCGGACCATGTCATTGATTACACGCGAGAAGATTTCACGCAAAGTGGGCGGCGTTACGATCTGATCATAGCTGCGAACGCATATCATTCGATTTTCGAGTACAGGCGTGCGCTGAGTCAGGACGGAATCTATGTCATGGCCGGAGGTGGTTGGGCTCAAATTCTCCAAGCTGTCTTGCTGGGACCATTACTATCGCTGATTGGGCGCAAGAAGATGTGTCTGTTTATGGCGAACATAAATAGGAAGGATTTGGTTGTTCTGAAAGATCTTCTTGAAGCCGGAAAAATTGTACCCGTCATAGATAGACGTTACCCGTTAAGAGACGTGGCTGAAGCTCTCCGTTATCTTGAAGAAGGGCACGCTCGAGGAAAAGTAGTAATAAGCATGGAACATGGTGAAACCTAACAACGCCTTGCACCCGACCGGCTATGAGCTTGCTTGCGTGGTGGGCGTGTCTTCGGTGGAGCTCGTGCCATGCGTTGGCCCTGCACCTCGCCTGCCGTGCAGCTCAATCGCGGCGTGAGGTGACTCTTGACGTCAAAGCGTTTAGGCGCTAAGATGTCAACATGAGCGCGAGCAAGCGGGCGACCATCTACTTTGACCCGGATCTTCACCGGGCCCTACGGCTCAAGGCCGCTGCCACCGACCGGCCTGTGTCCGACATCGTCAACGACGCGGTACGCGAGAGCTTGGCGGAAGACGCCGACGACCTGGCAGCCTTCGAGGCGCGTGCGGCCGAACCGAGCCTCGAGTTCGAGAGTGTGGTCAAGGACCTGAGGAAGCGTGGCAAGGTATAGGGTTCTTATCAAGCAGTCAGCAGTCAAAGAGCTCGAGGCCCTCCCGAATAAGAAAGCCCGGCAGCGGGTGGTGGCTCGAATCCGCGCCTTGGCCGACGAGCCCAGGCCCGCAGGCTGCGAAAAGCTCTCCGGCCACCACGACCGATATCGGGTCCGCCAAGGCATCTACCGCGTGGTGTATTCAATTTCCGACAAGGAGCTGCTTGTCTTCGTGGTGAAGGTTGGACATCGCAAAGATGTCTACCGCTAAGCCACCTCACCAGCGCTTGCGCCTACGTACGAGTACCAGGTACCGCTATCTCACCATTTGGAAGACGCAAACAAACAATTAGTCCTTTTGTGACCCCGGGCGATCGGCCTGCTTGGGCTAACTTCGTAGGCGAACACCAGAAGCGCGGCCTTG
>Ga0315293_10000086_pt1 | contig 71951 bp, 53 predicted proteins | sample YL17G13_20_MG_FD_203071 | JGI IMG/M metagenome (GOLD analysis project Ga0315293, IMG submission 203071) | Sediment microbial communities from Yellowstone Lake, YNP, Wyoming, USA - YL17G13_20 | ecosystem: Environmental > Aquatic > Freshwater > Lake > Sediment | place: USA: Wyoming | collected...
TCTAAACTAAACCTTACAAGACGGCTTTACTATATATGATTAGTCGTATATGTCAAGGAGAAAATAGATATTTTCCGCCGATTGTTCCTAAGTCCTTATAGGGGGGGGCTTACGACTCAAAAAATTTTTCGCTGAACCCGGGCCTGCTGCTGGCGAACGACTCACCTCAGATATTAAAATCAGGAGTTGCCGTGCAATTACCTTATTGGTAGAATTATGCCATAGTGCAGCGGCAAATAGTATCTTAAACGGCGTTCTGGCTTCAAAGATACGGTTTCGATTAAGGGGTTAGTGTGGGTCGATTGAAGCTTGATATTGTTCGAATTATCCTGTTTTCGGCTGTTTTTTGCTTTGGATTTGCCGGGTTAAGTCAGGCCGCGGCTGCGCCGACCCCGGCGAGCTCAGTCGAGCCGAACTCGTCGAAGGCAAATCCTGAAATGACCGAACAGGAAAAAACAAAAGTGCTGCGAGAGGTGGCTAAGAACTGGATTCGCGTCGGTATTTTGCAATCCAAAAGAGGCCTTTATCAGCAGGCCGAAGAATCATTCCTCAACGCCAGAGGGCTTCAGGAGTATCTGACCGCCGAGGAGCACAAGGAACTGGAAGAACATCTGGCTAAGGCACACCAGGCCGGCATTGAAAGACAAATCGTCCTCGACTTCATAAAAAAGGCCAGAGACCTTCTCAGCGAGGGCCAGCCAATCAAAGCAAGGGCATATTACGAAAAGGTGCGTAACAGTCCCTGCCTTACCGAACAGGAACGCATACAAATCGCCCGGGAGATTAAGAACACAGATGTGAATTTCGACAAGCAAAGGAAAGAAATCACCGAGCTGTATAATCGCAGCGTGGAGTTATACCGGGCCGGCGAACTTGAGAAAGCACGCCAGGGCTTTGTGGAAGTTGCCAGATATGGCCTGCTTATCGTCCCCACGGGCCAAACAGCCGAAGATTACCTTATTCAGATAGATAGTGTTCTCACCGCGCGGCTCAAAAACGCGACACCTGCCAAGCCGGCGCCGCCTTTGCTATCGTCAATCACCTCGCCGCCGGCCCTCGAAGACAAAAAGACGCCCGACATCAATCGGCCAACCCCGGAAGTTGAATCAGAACTGTTGCAGACCGTCTCAGAGCAACAACCCGCTGAGAAGAAAGAGGACAGCAAGCAGCAGGCACAACAGGTGCAGGAAGAAACGAATGAGGTAGCAGCAGTTGCCGAACCGGCACCCCAAAAGCAGGCCGAAGCCGCAACTGCTGCCCAGGCAAAGACAAAAATCATTCGCACCTACACAAAAGCGGTTGTCGAGGACGCCGCAGTCAAGGTGGAACATTACATCAGCCGGGGTGAATTAGACAAAGCAGTTGCCGCAGTCCGCACAGCAACCCTGACCATCAAAGAAAACCGCCCTTTCATCGGCGATGAGTTGTTCGCCCAATACAGCATCCGTCTGAAACAGCTTGCCGACAGAATCGTTCAGGTCCGCAAGAACTCGTAACGCTTGATTTGTAGCCAGTCGCAGTCATCTACCATACTGCTCGCCCATATAGCCCTGACGACCACACTTTTTGACTATCGATTGCTGGCTCACCCCAAGACACGTTAAATTGCCCACTTTTACAGTCTTCGGATTGTGAATTTTTTCTAACTTTACTACACCTCGCAAGTTACCAACATAATAATACTGCTTGATTTTAATGCTGGGGTATGGGATAATATAGGACTTTGAGTAAATTATTGGCTTTGATGCCAAGAGGCAAAAGCTTGGGAAGATTTTTTGCTTGAAAAAATGGTCGTTTCTGTATAAACTAAGTATCAGAGGTATAACCTTTCTTAAAGCGGCGGGTATATACGGTGGTTTTTAGAAAGCACATATTCCTGTAATATAACAGTTTTTTGGAGGAGGCCGGTTTTGGATACGCTAAGGTTTTCAACAAGGCGATTCGGAAAAATCCCCTTAATAGCACTATTGGCACCGATTTTGATGGCGACAACCTCTTTAGCGGAGGAGCTGTCACCGAAGGCAGTCAAGGGGGACAAAGAAAAGGTGGTCCGTCAGGTAGTGGACAACTGGATTCAGATCGGGACAGAAGAGTTCAAACGCGGGTTCTACGCTGCTGCGGAAAAATCCTTCCTGCGCGCAAAGGATTACGAGGGATATCTCACCGCTGCAGAAAGGGACAAGCTCGACGAAAAGTTGCAGCAAGCCCATAAGGCGGCACTTGAGAGAGAAATCGCGCTGGCCGCAATGCGGTCCGCCGGCGAACTGGCTGAGCAGCAGAAATTCGCCGAGGCAAAAACGCATCTTCAGACCATTCAGACCAGCGAATTCCTTACAGACGAGGAACACCGGCTAATCAAGCAGCGGCTCGACGCAATAGACAAGGAGCTTGAGGTTCAGAAAAAACAAACCGCTGAGCTTTACACTCGCAGCGTGGAATTGTTCCGCGCAGGCGAACTCGAGAAGGCCCGCGAAGGTTTTGTCAAGGTGGCTGCAAGCGGTTTGCTGGCGACTGCGCCAGGCGAATCGCCCGCGGACTACGTAGCAAAGATAGACAAGACACTGGCCCCAAAGGGGCTTGCCACAGGCGGGCCACCGGCCACGCCGCCGGTATCCCAGCCATCTCTTGCGCAACAGCAAGAGTCTAAGCCAATTATCGAGCAGCCAAAAGAGCAACTGCCGGCTGCCGCATCGGAGGTCAAGAAGGTCGCAGAACCTGCCCCAGGCATCGCTATGGCGACGGAGGGCGAATCACTGGCGGCCGGGGCCGGCGAACCTGAACAGGAGCAAACCGGCTACATAGGCGTCATTAACCGCCGAAGAAGCGTAATCCGCGGCCGGACCAAGGCCGTTGTCAATGATGCCACAGCTAAGGCAGAGGGCCTTATTGGCCAGGGTCAATTCGACAAGGCCAAGGAGGCCGTCGAGGCCGCCGAGAGAGTGGTTTACGAAAATCAGCAGCAGCTCGGCGACTATCTGTTCAATCAATACTCCGGCCAGTTGAAGCAACTGTCGGAAAGAATAGCAGAAGGTCAGAAGCTGCAGGCACAGCAAAAAGAGGATGAAAAGCGGGCAAAGGCCGAGCAGGCCCAGCAGGAACACAAGGGGAGGATGACTGTCGAACGCGAAAAAAGAATCGCCGATTTGCTCCAAAATGCCGTCAACTTCCAGAAGCAGCAACGCTATAAGGAGGCCCTCGGCCAGATCGAAATGCTCCTCGCCATAGACCCGCAGCATAATCAGGCCCTTATCCTCAAGCAGACACTCGAGGATGTGGTGAACTTCCGCGAGCAGCTTGAAATGGAGAAGGAAAAGAGCAGGGAAAAAGTAAACATAACGATGAAGACGGAGGAGGCGGCAATTCCGTATGCCAAAGAGATGACCCATCCTAAGAACTGGAGGGAAATCAATGCCAAACCGACGCGTCAGCCCGAAGAGGCGGCCGGTCAGGACCCTGCCGACGCAGCGGCGGAAAAGCAACTCGACGAAATAGTGGACCTGCCGGGGCTGTCTCCGGAGATGCCGCTGCGCGAGGCGATTAGACTGCTGGAGAACTCTGTAGAGCCGCCCCTGAAGATATCAGTAAACTGGGGCGATTTGTATAACAATGCCAACATCGACCAGACAACGCCGATAAATATGGACCCCCTGACGGGGGTCCGGCTGCGCGTGGCACTTGACCTGCTGCTTCAGTCGGTTTCGGCTGGAGTGGCAAGACTGGGCTATATTATCAGAAACGGCGTCGTCAATGTGGCAACGCAGCAGTCGCTGCCCAGCAATCTGGTGCCGCTGGTTTACGACGTCACCATACTGGTCGGTCGACCGGCAGATTACTACGTCAGCGCTACCGGTGGCGGTGGCGGCGGCGGTGGTGGCCGTGGCGGCGGCGGTGGCGGTGGCCGTGGCGGCGGCGGTGGTGGTGGCCGTGGCGGCGGCGGTGGCGGCGGCGGAGCCGGCGGCGGGGCCGGCGGTCAGTTCTTTCAGGAGTATTTCGAAGAAGATGAAGAAGACCTCGACAGAGCCACCCTCCGTGAAGAGGCCCTGCAACGAATGGACAGTCTCATCTCAATCATCCAGGAGACAGTTGCCCCCCAGAGCTGGTACAGTGCCGGCGGAGAGGCAACTATCACCCCTTATGAAAACAAAAAACTCGTTGTCCTCCAGACTCCTGAGAATCATCGTCAAATAGTCGAGTTGCTGCAGGATATGCGTAAAGCACTCGGCCAACAGGTCGCCATTGAGGCCAGGTTCCTGGTCGTCGGTGAAAACTTCCTCGAAGAAATCGGCTTGGATGCATACGGTAATATCTACCTCGGTTCACACTTTGGTGAAGCCCCATGGCGATTGGAGTCGTTTGAGGCCTCGGCGCCTGAGTCCACCGGCCTGCCCGGCAGTTTTGGTTTCACCGACCAGACGCAAGGGGTTCAGTTCCCGACGGGGTACGTCCCCCCTTATTCGAATACTCCGCAAACCCTCCCTGGCGGCGCTCTATTAGCGAGCTTTGGCGGGAGTTTCGGAGGCATACTTGATAACCTCCAGGCCAATTTCCTTATCAGGGCAACCCAGGCGCACCGTGACACCGAATCGCTGGTCGCACCGAAAGTTACCGTGCTCAGCGGCGAATCCGCCACATTGCAGGTAAGACGCACTATTCGCTACCCGTTGCTGCCGACAGTCAGTAGCAGTGGAGGCGGGACCAGCGGCGGCGTCGGCGGCGGCAGTTATGGCGGCGGCTCCACGTTTCAGCAGAACTACGGTGAGATACCCACGGGCCCTACGCTCAACATTACTCCAACCATCACCCCGGACAAAAAGCACGTGTTGCTCAATATCGTCGCCGAGCTACAGGACTTCCTCGGCTACGATACCACCAAGGTGGAGACGCCTATTCCCGGTAATGTGGGGCAGCCGACCAGTCTCTTCACTTACAACGTAACGCTTCCTCAAACTGAGCGGTCGAGGGTCAAGACACGCGTGAGCGTTCCGGACTCAGGGACTCTGTTGCTCGGGGGCCTCAAGAGGACCGCCGGAATTGAAAAAGAGGTCGGTGTGCCCGTTCTGAGCAAGATACCCATCATCGGAAGGGCATTTACCAACCGCAGCAAGGTCAGCGACCAGAGAGTCCTGCTGATTCTGGTTAAACCGACAATAATCCTGCAGGAGGAGGCCGATATCGAGGCCACAGCGGCATTGGAGGGCCAGCATTAGAGGTATCATCAAAAAAACTATCCACACATGCAGAAAAAGTGTAACGAATTCCCACGTATATGGACTTGAATAATGGCTGAACCTCGTGGGCAGCCGGAAATTAGTGGCCCGAAATTGTGAGGAGCTTGGTGAAGATGAATCGCCGGATTTTGATTGGTTTGGTGGCCCTATTGGCCACAAATTCTTTATTGTCGGCTGAGCAGCCCGCTTATAAGCCGGGCGTCGTCCTCGTGCGTTTCGCTAATGAGCCGAACGCAACAGCCAAGAGTGCCATATTAAATTCAGCTTTGGGCAGGGTGGGGTCTTCGGTCAGGCGGGAATATACGCTCGTAAAGGGCTTGACGCAGGTCTCGCTGCCGACCGGGGTATCCGTCGAAAGCGCTGTGGCTTCCCTCAAGCAATCATCCTCGATTTTATACGCTGAGCCGGACTACAGAATCGAGTTGTGTGCAATCCCCAACGATACAAGATTTGGCGAATTATGGGGGATGCGCAACATCGGCCAGGCCGGCGGAACGCCGGGTGCCGACATCAGCGCTCCTGAGGCATGGGATATCAACACCGGCAGCAAGAGCATTGTAGTCGCAGTTACCGACACAGGCGTTGATTACACCCATCCCGACCTGTCGGCCAATATGTGGGTTAATCCGGGCGAAATCCCGGGCAACGGTATCGACGATGACCTCGATGGCTTCATAGACGACGTTTACGGGTGCGACACGGGTGATAACGACGGCAACCCGATGGACGTTTTTGGGCACGGAACACACGTCTCGGGCACCATCGGCGCGGTTGGCAACAATAACAGGGGTGTCGTCGGCGTCTGCTGGCACGTCAAAATAATGGCCGTCAAAATTTTTACCGACGCGGGGACTGAAACTTTAGACGCATTCGTCAGTAACGCCGTGGAAGGCATCCAGTATGCAACCGCCAAGGGCGCCAGGGTCATCAACGCCTCCTGGCGACTCTACAACTACTCGCAAATCCTTTATGATACGATTGCGGCGGCACGGAACGCCGGCGTTCTTTTCGTCGCCGCAGCAGGAAACGAGACCATCAACAACGATTTAACCCCTCCTTATCCGACGAGTTATGACCTGGCAAACATCATTTCTGTAATGGCCACTACAAACACCGACCAGGAGGCCTCTTTCTCCAATTATGGTCTTACATCAGTTGACATCGGCGCTCCGGGCCAGAATATCCTTAGCACTCTTCCCGGTAACCAGTACGATTCCTTGGATGGCACATCAATGGCCTCGCCCCATGTCGCGGGCGCCTGTGCCTTGCTTTTGTCCATTGACCCAACACTTACCTACTCACAGGTCAAGCAAATCCTGTTGGATACCGTTGACCCGACTTTGCCGGGCCTCTGCGTATCCGGCGGGCGACTGAATCTCGCCGCTGCTGCACAGGAAGTGGCGACGGATACCACACCGCCCACGCCCAATCCTGCCGAATGGGATATGCAACCCCAGGCAACTGGTCTGCACACGGTAACAATGAAGGCCAAAGTGGCCACCGACCGCTCAGATGTTAATTACTACTTCGAGTGCGTCAATCCTGAGCCTGGAGCCGACACAAACAGCGGCTGGGTGTCAAATACCCTGTATTCTTTCACAACTCTTAGCCCCGGCACTATATACGGTTTCAGATTCAGGGCACGCGACAAATCCGACAACCACAACCAGACCGACTGGTCAACCACAGTATTGACAATGACGGCTATCGGCACAGACACCCTCCCGGCTTTCCCTGACCCGCCGAGATGGGCGATAAAGCCACGGCTGATTCGGCCAAACCCGCCCATGGTTCGTATGCAGGCCGAGACCGCTTACGACGAAAGCGGTGTCGAGTATTTGTTTGAGGAAACCACAGGGACAGGAATATACAGCGACTGGCAGGACAGCACCATTTTTACCGTCACATCCCCCCTCACTGTCGGGCATACCTACACCTTCCAGTTCACTGTGCGTGACAAATCTGCAGTGCACAATGAAACGACGAATTCTGAACCGGTCAGTGTGCATACAGTAGCCGGCGCCAGAATCCTGAAGGTGCCGTCAGTTTACGGGTTCATTCAAGCGGCTATCGATGATGCCGTTGACGGTGACATCGTTGAGATTAGCCCCTATCCGGTCCCACCATATACCTACCAGCCTCTTCTATTTCCCGACGGCTCCTGGGGCGGCAACATCAACGTTCATTTCAATGGAAAGGCGATAACCGTAAGAAGTATTGACCCTATGAATCCCGATATAGTGGCCTCGACCATTATCGACTGCGAGGGAACGCCGAACCCCAACGACCAGCGACGGGCGTTTATTTTCGATCACCACGAAGGTTCCGGCAGCATCCTGGCGGGCTTAACAATAAGAAACGGTTATGTAAAAGGACGCCCCGGCAGCGACGGCGCAGATGGCACACAAGATAATCCTCCTACATCGCTCGATGGCGGTGATGGAAGCCCTGGTAGCGACGCTTTTGGTGGAGCCATACTTTGCGTATCAGCAAGCAGCCCTACAATTCGCAACTGTGTCATCGAGAACTGTGTTGCAGCGGGCGGCAATGGTGGTAACGGTGGCAACGGCGCCGACGGCATTGACTTCGACCCCGGTGTCCCAGCCGACCCCTGCGATCCAAACGTCATAGAGATTCCGCCTACGGATGCCACTCGGGGCGGCAACGGCGGCAACGGCGCTATCGTCGGAATAGCTGCCGGCGGAGCTATTTTTAGTGGTTCCGAGTGCGATCCAGTTATACAGAACTGCATAATCAGAAGCTGCAGAGTGCTGCCGGGTACACCCGGTACCGGTAACGGCGGCAACGGCGGCGACGGCGGCACAACCGAAGGCGGGGGGCAAATGCCCGGCGGCAACGCAGGAAACGGCGGTAGTCTCTCCGACGTCAGAGGTGGCGGAATCTGCACCGTATTGAATAATACACAGATTATCGGCTGCACTATTGAGGACTGTAATGCCTTTAACGCATTTGGGCTACCGGGACAGCCAGGCATGCCAGGCACAGGCACGCCTATGGGCCAGAACGGTGTTCCCGGTAACGCCTGGTGTTATGCAAAGGGAGGCGGCGTCTATAGCGAAATGGCAAGCGACGCAATCATAAGTTCTACTAACTTTTTACGAAACCAGGTGGGGACTTATGGGACAATCTTCTTCGATTGGTATCCTTTCTCCATGTTTGGCGGTCATGGCGGCGGCTTCTACGGCATCCTAAGTGGCACTGCAACCATCACGATGAGCGATTGTAACTTCATCCAAAATTCAGCCGATATCAACAGGAACGGCTACGGCGGCGGTATTTACCTTTCCGGGTCTGGCTGGTCTAACCTCATTCTCAGAAACTGTAATATCGTGGATAACACTGCTGGAATCAATGGTGGCGGTGCTTTCGTTAATTACAGCTCTACTGATATCCACGACTCCGCCGTAACAGGCAATAACGCTCCGTATGGCGGTGGAATGCTTTTCGCTAACCTTGCACTGACCGTCCAGGACAGTAACTTTCTAAACAACGTGGCCCAGGAAGGCGGCGCAGCTTTTATCTACGACTGTAGCGTAAGTATGTCTTCTTCCCAGATAACGGGCAACTCCGCGGTTATGCCGCCAGGGTCAGGGCTTGAGGTGGGGTTTGGCGGAGGGCTGGCTTCCTGGCAAAGCTATGGACAAATCACAAACTGCCTGATGAGCTTCAATTCAGCCGATGCCAAAGGCGGAGCGGCCTTTACGGAAGGTTTGGCTAATTCCCCACTGCAATTCATAAATTGTCTAATCACGGATAATACCGCAGTTTATGACGGCGGAGGTCTGACGTGCAAAACCTGGGCCTGGACCCAACTGATTAACTGCACGATTGCGAACAACTCCTCTACCGACGGAATAAACGGCAGCGGCGGCGGCGTAAGCTGCGCAGAAGACTGGGCCTGGCTTGAAATTATTAATAGTATTTTGTGGGACAACTCCGCCGCCTATGGTCCGCAGATTGGCGCAGGCACGAGATTCGGCTCCCTCGGTGACCCCAATGTTAATGTTGACGTCAGCTACAGCGACGTCGAGGGCGGTGAGGACCAGGTCTTCCTCCAGGAGCCGGACGTCACTGTCGTTTGGTGGCTGGACGGCAGCTTCGATGCAGACCCCTTGTTCGCAAACACGGATATCAGTGAGCAGACATACTATCTCAGCTATTTCGCGGCAGGCCAGGAGGCCAACAGCCCCTGCATTAATGTCGGCAGCGCTGATGCGAATGACCCCGCCATTAACCTGAGTGGCTATACCACCAGGACCGACGGTGTGGCGGATACAGGTATTGTGGATGTGGGTTATCACTATGTGGCCGGGCAGGCCAAAAAATATCCGTTGACCATCGAGGTTTATGAGTATGACCCAATTGAAGGCGGCCACGGTCGGCTCAACGCCAAAACCACACCTCAAAACGACAACCAGTTTGACATAAACGACCCGAATACCATTCAGGTCAGCCAGGGAACCGTCGTAAACCTCACGGCATTTGCAGAGCCCAACTTCAGAGTATGGTGGTGGAGCGGCACCGACAATGACGGCTCGACCGCTGCAACCAATACCGTTACTATGAACTCGAACAAAAGGGCCATTGTCGCGTTTGAGCCGAACGGGTATTACCTGACCGTTACCGTCATAGGCAATGGGACGGTTACACCCGCCGGCAGAACCCTGCACGCACCGGGCGAGGTCGTGACGCTTACTGCCACGCCGGATAGCGCCTCGGATGTAATCATTTGGAGGGGCACCGACAACGATGCTTCGGCAGCTACTCAGAACACTGTATTTATGTACGGGCATAGATTTGTTACCGTTGAGTTCTATACACCGAGGATTCTCTACGTAGGAGGCAACAGCGGCTACCCGACGATTCAGGCAGCCATAGATGACGCTCACGACAGAGATACAATCATACTGATGCCGTCCGAACAGCCCTACTACACACAAGAGGGCTTTACGATAAACGGCAGGAATATCACCATAACGAGCATTAACCCTAATGACCCGGCCGTCGTCGCATCAACCGTCATTCAGCAGCGGGACGGCCCGGAAGGCGGTGTTAGTCCCGCGTTCTGGTTTCAGAATGTCGGTCCACTTATGCGGCTGCAGGGCATTACCATTCGCGGGTTTTACGTTCGTGCCCTGGACGGCCTCGATGGACAACCGCCGGATCGCCCCTTCGATGGCGCACCAGGTAATAGTGGTATCGGAATGGGTATATACTGTAATCCCAATGCGTCCCCAACAATTGAAAACTGTGTGATAGACGACTGCCACTCTGCCGGCGGCGACGGCGGAAACGGCGCTGGCGGCACCGGCAGTGATACTAATGTTGTCGATATCGCTGGCGGCAACGGCGGCTGGCCGGGCGCCGCTTACGGCGGCGGGGTAACTTGCTTAGAGAATAGCAATCCGGCCTTCATAAACTGCACATTCTCCAACAACTCCGCCACTGGCGGCAACGGCGGCGACGGCGGAAACGGCAACGATGACCCGGCTGGAGATGGCGGGCGGGGCGGCGGCTGGTATTATGGCTATCCTCTATCACGGCCCTGGTATTTTGGCCTGCCTTTCGGCGAGGAACCAAGGTTTTATAGTGGTCTCGGAGGCGCTGTTTTCGTCGGCCCCTATTGCTCTTTAACATTTGAAAGCTGCGCCTTCATCAATAATACCACCGCCGGCGGGCTAAATGGTATCAGCGGCCAGATCGGCTTCATCGACATCCGGCCGGAACCTACTATACGTTACAAAATAGACAATCTCGGCGGAGCCGTTTATTTGTTCCCCTACAGTGCCGCTGACTTCAATAACTGCGAGTTTATTGGTAATACCGCCGACACCAACAAATTGCCCGACAGCTTCGATGGTTTTCTCGGCTTCGGCGGAGCGGTCGCGGCCGATTATGGAGCAACCACAACCTTCAGGAACTGCAGCTTCAGCAATAACACAAGCGACGTGGGCGGCGGAGTTTACTCGCTTCTGTCGCATTCGGAAGTCATCAACAGCAACTTTGCCGACAATAACGCCACTCACGGCGGCGGCCTGCTGTTTACCGATAGTATCGCTTACATCGCGGGGTCCACATTCAGCGGCAACCTCGGAATCATTTCCGGCAGCGATGGCGGCGCTATCGGCCTGCTTGGGACCAACGCCGAAATTGCTGACTGCAATATTATCAATAACCGGGTGGGGGGCAGCGGCGGCGGTATTTACATATCCAGCAAGAACGTTGACGGCAGCGAGATTGAGGGGGACAACTCCGTCCTTGTCAAGAACTGCCTGATAACCGGCAACATCGCAGACCTGGACGGCGGCGGTATTTCCGCCAACTGGTACAGCAACACCAACGTCGTCAACTGCACCATCGCAAACAACACATCTACAATAGGTAGCACCGATACCGGCCTCGGCGGCGGACTGTACTGCTCCTATAACAGTTATGTCAATATCCTGAACAGCATCATCTGGGGTAATTTGGGTGCCACAGGGGCACAACTGGCCATAGGGACAGGATTCGAATTCGACCCGTGGCCATCCACGGCGGACGTTACTTATAGTGTTATAGGGCCGTCCCGTGATGTCGTAACTATTGAACCCGCTGAAGCCCTGACAATTAACGTTACCAACGCCGCAAACGTTTTGGCAAGCACTATACTTGGCCCAGGAATCAACGTGGTTGGCCAGCCGCAATACACAGGAGCAGCTACTGCAGCAGGAACGTTCGTAGGCGGGCTTGCAGCCGGCATCGGCATCGAATCCGGCATTATTTTGACCTCCGGAGACGCGAATAATGCGCTGCCACCCAACAAGAGCGATGGAATAACAGGAGATAATAATTTGCCTGGAGACCCGGACCTCGATGTCCTGCTTCGAACAAGAGATGTTAATGCGGCAGATGTTAATACTTACGATGCAACAGTTCTTGAATTTAGCTTCACTACCAGAGGAGGCAACCTTTTCTTCAACTTTGTATTTGCCTCCGATGAGTACAACGAATTTGTAAATTCGCAGTTTAACGATGTATTCGGGTTCTTCCTCGATGGGACGAATATCGCCTTGATTCCCGGAACTACAACTCCGGTTGCAATTAATAACGTCAACGGCGGCAACCCATTGGGAACAAATGCCTCTAATCCAGGTCTTTTCCACAATAATGACCTCACCGATGGTGGTCCATTCTTTGATATCGAATACGACGGTTTTACTAATGTATTTACCGCCCAGGCGTTCAACGTTGGCAGCGGCACTCACACAATTAAGCTTGCTATTGCTGATACGGCCGACCGTGCGCTTGATTCCGCAGTATTTATTCAGGCAGGTTCTTTCTCTGACAAACCGTCATATTCCGACCCGATTTATGTCAACGCAAATTGCACGCTCAATGGGTGGGCTCCCGACCCCAATAACCCCTGGGAGCCGGGCACACACAACCTCGGAATCAACGCCAATCCACTCTTCGTTGATGGATACTTTTTAAGCCAGATTGCCGCAGGCCAGCTCATCACTAGTCCCTGCGTGGATACCGGCAGTGCTGATGTTAATGCTGTCGATATGAATAACAATACTACGCGGACAGACGGCTATGCGGATGCCGGTATCGTTGATATGGGTTACCATTACCCGCTGTTTACGGCTCAACAATACTCGCTTACCATAGAGGTCGATGGCGTGGGGGGCCGTCTCCTTGCCCAGGGCAAAGGCGATAACGCATTCACAATCAAAGACCCCAACACCCTCCAGGTCAATGCAGGCACCGTGGTTTCGCTGCAGGCGCTGGCTAATGTGGGCTATGCTGTATCGCGCTGGACCGGGACCGATGACGACGCTTCCACTGACCCGAATAACACCGTAACAATGGATTCAGACAAGGTGGTCAAGGTTGAATTTCATCAGTACCAGTTGACCATCGAGGTGATGGGAGCCGACGGGTATGACCCGAACGGCCGTCTGGTTGCAACGGGAACCGGGGCCGATCCGTTTACCCTCCAGGCAAGAGAGGAACCCAACAGTCGTGGAGTGAAACCAGGCAGAGTCGTCAACCTCAAGGCCTTCCCGGATGATAATTTCAGGGTTAGAGTCTGGACGGGCACCGACAATGACGCGTCCACTTCCCTGACCAATACCGTCACTATGAATTCGGATAAGACGGTCGTCGTTGGATTTGAGCCGAACGGGTTGTATTACCTGACCGTTACCGTAATAGGTAATGGGACGGTTGAGCCCATCGGCAGATACCTTCATACCCCCGGTGACGTCGTGACGATTACCGCAACGCCGGATAATCCAGCGGACGCAATTATATGGACCGGAACCGACGACGATTATTCGACGGCACGCCAGAATACTGTAACTATGAACGGGCATAAGGACGTCACGGTTGAGTTCTACGCCCCGAGGGTTCTCTACGTTGGAAGCGACACCGGCTTCCCGACAATTCAGCTTGCGATTGATGCTGCAAACAACCGCGATATCGTGATGATAACGCCCGGCATATACAACATATATGAGTCGAGCGAGGACAGGCCGTATCTGTTTATATCAGGAAAAGACATAAAGCTGACCAGCACCAACCCGGAGGACGCGAATGCGACGCAGATTATAGGCGGCTTTATTATTGAGAACGCCAGCCGGAATTTGATTATCGAAGGACTGACCATCAGTGCCATATACTGGAAAGATTATGAGAATGGCTCTGTGATAGGCGAGCAAAATCCGTCCAATGAAGTGCACTGGGGCATACCACTGGGTTCGGGCATAGACGGTTACGGCGGCGGCACCTGCCGCGGCGCCGGTATGCAATTAAATGATGCGGCATCTCCGACCGTGCGCAACTGCCGATTCGTCAACTGCGAGGCCCGGGGTATCCACGGTGCAACCGGCGCCGGGGGGACGGGCTTAGATGGCTACAGCGGCAACGGCGGACCTGGCGGCAAGGCGTTCGGCGGCGGCGCATATTGCGGCCTGGGCGGCAGCCCATTGTTTGAGGATTGCTCGTTTATCAACTGTTCCGCACGGAGTGGTGACGCCGGCAACGGCGGTAGCGCCGCTCCAGCCATAGGCGGACACGGCGGGGCGTGGGGTGATAACAACGCAGTATGGTGGGAGTATCCTCTTGAGGAGTTCTGGAAATACAGCGGCTATGGCGGAGCAATTTATTGCGATGTGAATAATACGGCAGAATTCAGGAACTGCACGTTCACCGGCAACAGCACCGTGGGAGGCAGTTGCGGCATCAGCGGTGCAATTATTCCATCCGGCTGGCCGAGCCAGCACTACAAGATTGAGAGTTTTGGCGGCGCGGTTTACGCCGCAAGCGGCAGTGCACCGCAATTTGTCGAGTGCAACTTCACCAACAACGAGGCGAATATGCAGGGCCCGCCCACAAGCAGAAAGGACAATGTTGCGACGGTGAATGCATATCCGAATATAAGCTTCGGCGGCGCGGTGGCCTTTGAGGATGGCGCTGCTCCTGTGTTCGAGAAGTGCACGTTCAACGGCAACCGGGCCACAGTCGGCGGCGGGGCTTTTGCGGCCTGGTCGCAGGGGACAGTTACCGATTGCAACTTCGAGGACAACACTTCATATCACGGCGGCGGCATCCTCTTTGTCGGGGGAACAAGCGAGATTGTGAACAGCAGGTTTACAGGTAACCAGTCCACGGTCTCGGCTGCTCAGGGCGGTGCAATTACGCTGCTCGGGGCCGACGCCGAGGTCAGTGACTGCAATATATGGGACAACACGTCGGCTGGTTCGGGCGGCGGAATCTATATCTCCAGCAGAGACGTAGGCGGCAATGAGCTGCCCGGCGGCAACAGCGTCCTAATCAGGAATTGCCTCATTACCGGCAACTCAGCCGGTCAAAACGGCGCCGGTATCTCCGCCAACTGGCATTCCGACCCCAACATCGTCAACTGCACCATCGCAGGCAACATCGCGGTGCAGGGGATGGGTGGGGGTCTTTATAGCGCCTATAACAATTATACCCAGATAATCAACTCAATCTTCTGGGACAACACCGCCCCGCGCGGCCCTCAAATTGCCGTCGGGACGACCGTCAACCCAGCGTATGTGAAAGTGACCTACAGTGACGTCGAGGGCGGAGTGGTGGATGTGTACCTTGCCCCCCGCACCATCCTCGAATGGGATGTCGCTTCGAGCAACCCCGATTATCCGACGAATATTCACATAGACCCCTGCTTTACATCTGGGCCAAGAGGAGACTTCTATCTCAGTCAGGTCAGTTCGGGACAGCCCAAAACCAGTCCGTGCGTGGACGCAGGCAGCGACCTTGCAAGCACCCTCGGCTTTACGTACTACACAACACGCACCGATGAAGCGCCCGATAGAACTATCGTGGATATGGGTTATCACTATCCGCTTCTCGAACCGTGCAGGTTCTCAGACCTGGTGAAAGACGGCATTATCAACTTCTTTGATTTGGCAATCGTCGCCGAGTCCTGGCTAAATGAGGGATGCGCAGATGCCAACCATTGGTGCGGCGGCGCAGACCTGACATTCGATACTTACGTCGGCCTGGACGATTTAGCTTTGGTGACTTATTGCTGGCTGGCGCAGGATACCTTCCCGCCGCTGCCAAACCCCAGCCAGTGGGAAATCGAACCTCTTGTTGGAGATAACAATTCGGTGACTATGAGGGCCGCAAAAACACAGGATATACTGTGGGGCCTCAATGTCGAGTACTACTTCAGGTGCGAGAGCGGTGATTGTCACGACAGCGGCTGGCAGACGAACCGGGATTACAACGATGGCAACCTTATGTTGAGCACCGAGTACGGATACAAAGCAAAGGCCCGTGACACTGCGGGTAATGAGACAGAATGGTCGCTTACCCGCTATGTGACAACTGGTGGAGCTCCAGGCGCCGACACGAACGCCCCCACGCCTAATCCTATGACCTGGGCTACTCCCGTCGGCGCGCCTTACGCCTTATCCGCTACCTCCGTGGCAATGGTTGCGGCCACGGCCATCGACGCCAGCGGTGCGGTTTATTACCAGTTCGCGGAAAGCAACGGCATCCCCAGCAACTGGCAGACCGACCCCTGCTATGTAGCCACGGGTCTGGACCCCAACATTGAGCATTGTTACACGGTCAGAGCACGTGACAGATACGGCAATACCACCGGCTGGTCAAATCCGCCAATATGCGTAAGCCCCGTCCCCCCGGACTCCATTGCGCCGTCGCCGGAGCCCATAATGATTATGTCGGACCAAAACTACCTTGTCCCCAATATCCCTGACAATAACTCGGCCTGCGGGCAGTTCCAGACCAATGGTTACGACTGGTGGCATAAGGTTATGGTCAATGTGACCGGCATCACCGATAATGTGGACGGGACTCACGTTGAAATCCGCTTCATCTGCCTCACTGACAATAACTTCAGCAGCACCTCTAAGATTTCCGGGCCGATATACTTAGACGGGTGGGCACGTGGAGACACGGGGGTGGGACATGCGCGGGTGACTTACATCGGCACCGACTATGTTGTCTATGACGTGGACATCAACAAGTTTGGCGGCACGGGTAAGACCCTGAACTGGGAGGTGTGCGTTAACGACGCCGCGATGAACACAACGTGCTCCGATATACATACACTTGGTCCTCCTTAGTAACGACAACGGCCCCTCGGGCGAAGAATGGAGAATAAGAAGGGGCTGAAAAATGGTCAAAATAAAAGGCCTCGGCTTTTGCCGGGGCCTTTTTTATTTGTTTTGATAAATCTTGTCCTTGAGCTGCTGATAGCCGTAGTGCGCAAGCAGGTGGTCAAGCAGAACGATTGCCGTATAGTTTTCGGCGACCGGCCAAATCCTCGCCGTGATTGTCGGGTCCCGCCTTGTGATAGCGGCTAATTGTTTGTTCTCAAGCGTATATTTGTCGATTGTGTGCTGAGGTTTTGCGATGGTAGGCGTCGGCTTGACCGCAAGCCGGACGATGATTGGCTGGCCCGTTGCCAGCCCACCCGTGATACCGCCCGCGTTATTCGAGTCAAAGACCACCCGTTTGCCCTCAGCGTGCATCTGGTCGTTGTCCTGACTTCCGGTCATATCCTTTACTGCCATACCCGCGCCAACCTCGACCGCCTTGACGGCGCCGATACCCAGCATCCTGCCCAGCTCGGCATCGAGCTTGTAAAAGACCGGCTCGCCCAGTCCCGTCGGAACGCCGAGGGCCACTACCTCCACCAGTCCGCCTGCCGAATCGCCCGTCGCCGATATTTTGTTGCAGGCCTCGGTCATCGCCCGTGCGGCGTCGATATCAGGGCAATTGACGACGTGGTGCACGCCGTATTTGTCCTTGATTTCTTTAGGATTCATTTTCGGCGTTTTTTCACGTATAGCGTCTATCTCCTTCTCGACCTGGGCAAGAACAGCCGCCTTTTCGAGAAACCGCATATCCATCGTGATTCGGCCCCTGACGTAAATCTCCTGATAAAACGGGTCAAGGTCCTGCCGCATCCTTTTGTAGTTATTGGTGCATACAAGCGCCTTGTTATGGTCGATATCCGGGCACCGAACGCCGGCGATTTCCTTTATGTAAGCGAAGACCTCTATGCCGCATTTTTTGAGCACCTTTTTGGCCACGGAACCAGCCGCAACGATTGTCGAGGTGTACCGCCCGCTGAAAAATCCTGCGCCGATTGCGTCATCGTCGGGGCCGTATTTGACAAAGGAGGCCCAGGACGCATGACCCGGGCGGGGCGTGCGGTTGGTGTCCTGATACTGCTTGACGTGGACAAAATGCCGGTCAAGGTTTGGAATCAGGATAGTCAACGGCGTGCCGTTGGTGTGGTTCCTGTTGCCTGCCCCTTCGATTGTGTCGGCGGCGTTAAGCCCCGAATAAATAACAGGCAAATCCGGCTCCTTGCGCGGGCTGGACAACTCGTCGGCGCCGGGCTTTCGCAGAAGCAAATCCCCGTAGATTTCCTGCTCGCTGAGCGGCATTCCCGGCGGGTGGCCCTGAACAATGGTCGCCAGGCCCTCCTGGTAGGAGCCGCCCGCAACCGTTACCTGAAACATTCTTCCAATATGGCATCCAATCATCTTCTTTTATTCTCCTCACATTGACGTTAGGCGCCCAGTATCAGGCAATATATATCTATTTCAAAAAAACTTCAAATCTTTCCCAAAAGTCGGGGAACGACTTTCCAACACACATCTCGTCCTCGATTATCTGGTCACCGGTTACCAGGCCGGCAACGGCGAAACTCATCGCAATTCGATGGTCATTATGAGGGTCTATACGAGCACCATAAACCCTTGAACCGCCCTTTACAATAAGAGAACTCTCATCACAAACTGCACTGACACCCATTTTCTCCAACTGAGATGCCATTACTGCCAGCCGGTCGGATTCTTTAAGCCGGAGGTGGCCTATGTTCGTGAGTCGGCTCGTGCCCCGTGCAAATGCCGCTGCTGTTGCCAAAGGCGGCACCAAGTCGGGAAGATTGTCCATATCCTGTTCGACTGCGTGGAGTTTTCCGCCCTGGACACAAATCCCACCGGCTGTTACGGATACCTCGCAACCCATCCTCTCCAGTAGTTCCAAAAATGCCTTATCCCCCTGTTTTGTGTCCGGATTCAACCCCCTAACAGTGACTTTCGACCCGCAAATTGCCCCGGCAAGAAAGAAAAACGATGCGCTGCTGTAATCGCCCTCGATAGTAATCTCCTTTGGAGAATACTTCCTGTCGTTGGGGATTATTATCTCCTTATAATTACGATTCCGGCCTTCTACTCCGAATTCCTGCATCATCTGCATGCTGATATCGAAATAGGGCTTTTCGGTCATTGAGTCGATGCATCTGAGAATCACCGTCTCCAGCGCGTAAGGTGCCGATATGACAATCGAGCTGAAATACTGTGACGTCTTTTGACCTCTCATCCCGGCACTGCCGCCTCTGATTCCGCCTCCATAAACCTTAATTGGGGGGAAACCTTCTTTATTCAGGTATTCAATTCTGCATCCCAATTGACGCAAACCGCTTACAACTTCAACTATGGGCCTTTCAGTAATTCTTTTGGCTCCCGTAATGACGACGGGCTTCTCGGACAAACAAGTTGTTGAAGTCAGAAAGTTCATACCGACTCCGGATTCGCCCACGTTCAGCTCGTCGCATGCCGGCTTGTATTTTCCTCCCATCCCCAACACGGTTATCGTGTCAGTCCCTTTTTCGATGTGGACGCCAAGTTTTTTGAGGCATTCGATGACATTCAGCTGGTCCTGGCCGAGCAGTGGATTGCGAACGATACTCTTTCCATTCGCCAGAGAGCTAATAATCAAAGCCCGCAACGTATGCGCCTTGGAGGCAGGCGCATCAATTTTGACATCCCTATTGCGAATTTTGCTTACGACTCTCATAGGCCCTCTACTTTGGGTGTGATATTTTAACCGAAGTCGTATCGCTTGTCGTGGCAAAAAAATAACCCGCCGGTCAGCTCAAGAGCCGGCCGGCGGGTTGACTTGCGATTGTATTTTTTAGTTCCAGACCTTGATGCCCGGGACTTCCTTGCCCTCGGCATTAACCACACGCAGCATAAACTGGAACTCGCCCCAGTCCGTGGCAACCTTGACCAGGATGAGGTTCCTGCCTTTATTGAGCTTGACCTTGTGGGTTTCCTGGTCCATTTCCATTGAGCGGTAAACGTTCTGTTCGCTGACCAGCTTGTGATTGACCCACAGCTTGTATCCGTCGTCGGAGCCGATGCGCAGCTCGACTTCTTTATCAGCGTCGGCATCGACCCAGCAGGCGGCGTAGCACAGGATATCTTCCTGGCTTGGCTCCAGCTTGAGATTTTCAACGGAGAAGAAGTTGACCGTCGTGTCTGTCGATTGATACGCCTGCCACTTCACTGCCGTGCCGCCTTCAATTTTGATTTCCATGCCGTTTGCCGGCGTGCAGTTAAGCTCACCGCCGTAGTTCTTCAGATAATCGAGGTTGAAGCCATTGTTATCGGGTCGCTCACCGGGATTGGGGAATGGCCCCACAATCAGCCAGTTACTAATGAAACCCTGCTCGTCCATCCAGTTTTTTGCGAGGCCGTATGGGCCAAGTGTTGTGCCTTTCTCGGCAGCCGGTTTCGCTTGCTCTGTGGCCGCTTTGGGTTTTTCGGCAGGTGCCGGCTCACTGGCCGCCTTCGGCTTCTCAGCAGCCGGTTTCGCTTGCTCGCTGGTTGCCTTTGCTTCCTTGGCCTCCTTTGCCTTCGGGCAGGTCGCCTGACCTTCGCATCCCGCTATGAGGGCGCAAAGGGCCGCCAGGCACAATACACACATCAGAGTGCGGACTTGACTTTTGCTCATAATTCAACTCCTTTCTGAAAATTCGGACTACAATAATCTCTCATTAAGTATTACCTGACCGGTAAGCTAACAACCGTAAGCAGTTTCTGCAAGGATTTTCCCTCACTCAAACAGGTTTTTTGTGCCGAAAGACCCTGGCTAAATCTGGGCCTTTTATGATTCCATGTTCACACTGTCTGCAACTGCCGCTGGGCGTTGAGGATAGCAGCGGCGTCGCTCAGCACCAGTTGCTTGATTAAACCGGCCGGAACAATGGACGAACCTATGTTGAAGACCTTTTCCTCCACCATTGAGGCGATAGTTCGGGCCGTCTGGCGGGGCAATCCGTATTTGGCAACCAGGTCCTCAATTATTATGGATTTTTCCCATTTGGTTCTGACGCCGACCGCACCGGCGCTAAAAAGCAGTTTATTGTCCATCGGTTCGTCGGGCCGGCCATTGACAACCTCCACGCGGCAACGTTTGAGCTTTCGTTCAAAATGATGTTCACTGAGGACAGCCGCGGCCTCGTCATAGCCGGTGCAGGCAAGAACGGCCTGGATTATCGAAAATATCTCGCTGCTGCTGACGCCCCGGGGGCATTTTGTGCGATAAAGAAAAAATGTTACGGCCTCGGCAAGCTCCTCGGCAACGGTAATGTCGGGCTGGCCCGCGGCGCCTAACGCGTTAGCTATAGTGCCAACGACCTTGGTATGAATATATTCCTCCCACGTGCCATCCGCCTTGATGACATTTATCCGCCGTTCCTTTGGCGGATTTAACTGCAGCTTCCTGGCCGTCATCTCTGCCTCCCTGCAAAAAGCCCAATAGCGGCCGTTGTCGGGTAGCTTTCGGCTGCTACTGGAAGAGCTTGGGCTGAGCTCCGTAATCGGGCTGTGCTATAACCTGACTTACCTCCTCAATTAGTTCACCGGCGTCCTTGAAATCACGATACACGCTGGCAAAACGAATATACGCCACTTTATCAACGTCTCGCAGATGCTTTATAACGCTTTCGCCGACAAAGGCACTGGTCACCTCCTTATCGAAATTCCGGAATATGTCCTCCTCCACCTTGTCGGCAATCTGGCGAATCTGCTCGACGGAAACGGGCCTCTTATAACAGGCCTTCTGCAGGCCCGTTATAATCTTTTCCCTGTCATAAGGGACGCGAGAGTTGTCCTTCTTTATCACGTACATCTTGAAACTCTCGCCGGTCTTTTCGTATGTGGTGAAACGCTTTTTGCACACCAGACACTGGCGCCTGCGCCTGATTATGCGCCCGCCGTCGCTCGAACGCGAATCAATTACCTTATCCCGATCTTCCTTGCAGAAAGGACACCTCACGGCCTTCGCCCACCTCGCTTTCAACAAATCGGGACACCCGCCCAAAAAATTCACAGCCGCAGACAAACTCACCAGAGCCGTGCTCATTGTAAAAGCCCTGCGCAAGATATGTCAAACAAAATCTGCCTCCAACTTCAGCTGTCTTTGATGTTACGGCTGAGGCGTATTTTTTAGTCGCGGCTGGCAGTTTGGGTCAACATCGCTGTGGCTATCCGGGCGACCTCGCTGCCGGCCTTTTTGGCCGCTAAGGGCTGCACAATCGCCAGCAGGTCCGAGCTGATTTGGGTCAGCCGGGTCTTGTCCTCAAACAAACTTTGGATTGTTTCGACGATTGGTTCGGTTGAGCCAAAATACGGCATAAACTCCGGCACAACCGGAAGACGGATGACGGAAGACGGATGACGGATAGATGTTCTCTGTTCTGCGTCCTCTGTCTTCTGTCCTCTGCTCGCCTCGGCGTAGCTGTGAGGCGAAGCCGGGTCTTCTGTCCTCTGCTCTTTACCTGCGAGGATGTTGACTAAAGACAGGTACTTGGTGGTAACCAGCCAGCGGCCGAGTAAGTGCCACAACGCTGGATTGGTTTTATACATAATTACCATCGGGCAGCCGGCCGATGCCACCTGTAGCGTGGCGCTGCCGCTTGCGACAAGCGCAAAGTCACAACTGCGAGCCGTCTGATATACGGCATCAATCGCGTAACTGGTCCTAAAACCCATTAGCCGGGTTGAGTCCAGCGCCCCTCTTGTCGCCTCGTCCACGGCCACCGTCGTAAATATCAGATTCGGGTATTTTTTTCGCAGGATTACTGCTATTTGCTGCATCGGTCGCCACAGTGTGCCTACCTCCGCCGGTCTGGAGCCGGGTATAATTGCAATCCTGGCGTTTGCAGGGTTGAAACTGCTGTAATCACGCCTGGCCTTTTTCAACTCAGAAGGCGCAAGTTCATCGAGCAGGGGATTGCCCACAAACTCAGCAGGCACACCCCGGCTTGTGAACCAATCCTGCTCGAACGGCAGAATACAGCAAAGCTTGTCGCAGTATTTTCGCAGCTTGCCAATTCGCCAAGGCGCCCAGGCCCACAACTGCGGCGCGACATAAAAAAGCGTCTTTATGCCTAACTTTTTGGCGTGCTTTGCAACGTGGAAGTTGAAGGCGGGCGAATCGCAGACGATGACCAGATTAGGTTTGTTGGTTGCCAGGAACTTCGCTATCTGTTTTATCAGCCGGTAATAGTAATAGACGTGCGCAAAGGCGTTATACGTCATTACGGCCCGGCCGACGGTGCTTTCCGGCTCATTGATGAGCGTGCAGCCGGCCGAAGCCATCCTCGGGCCGCCAAGACCCACAAACTCGATATCTCGCCTCCTCTGCCGAAGCGCCCTAATCAGCCCGGCGCAGTGGGCGTCGGCGCTGGGTTCGATGGCACTTAAGAAAATCACTTGTTTTGCATCCTGACGGGACATAATCGCTTATGCCGCCTGCCCGCCTCGACTCACCTCAGCGAGGCCGGGCCCGCTGAAAACGTCAAATTGCGACCCGAACTGGCGAAGGTAAAAAAGCGAATAGGCCCGTTTGAAGACAAAAATAGGCAATAGAATCACCGTCCCGACATAGGGCACTAATAAAAGCACGCTCGCACAACAGCAGCAGCACCCAACCAGGCAGATGCTCGCAATAATGAAAAATATGACCAGCGATATCACGATTTGAAAGAGTATATAAAGCACCATTCTCGCCTTGTAGGAGCCGAGCAGGGCAAGGAACTGGCGCCAGCCGGCTAAACAGCTTGTGGTGCGCAGAAACATTATCGGCACGACAAAATCGGTGGTGAATTTGGCAACCACAGCGACCACTACCGCAATGGCGACGGCAGCAAGGATGGCGATGAGCAGGCCCGGCACCGCTACTGCACCCAGCCCCGTTGTGTGCAGCGTTATAATTGAGATAACGCCAATCGCCACAGGCAGCCCCACGACTACCATACCTATAAGCCCCACGATGACACGGAACAGAAAAAGCGAATTGGCGTGCCGAGCGAATTTCTTCCACGGGATTGCGACTTCGGCCTTGTTGCCCGCGATGCAGTGGACGAACATAAACCGGCCCCTGCTGCTCACCCAGCACAACACCAGCCCGATTATTATGAATAACGGGATGACTATTATTGCCCCGATGATTATCCACGGCAGGTTTGCCAGCAGAACTTCCTTGACGTGTGCCAGGTTTGGTGCACCGTGGTCGTGGAAGGTATAATTGAACCCCGACCCGCCGCCGCCCTGTCCCAGATACGCCAGCCAGGCGCAAAAACCTATCACCAGCCACTTTGACAAATCAAACGGCCGAAACAGCATCAATCGAACCTGCTCGATGGCTGACCCAATCGGGTCGATTACGCTTACTCGTTGTGGATGCTCCAAGTCCATAATCGTTCTCCTTTACATCCAGCCAGGGGTTTGGCTAAGATTGTCCGTGTTTATGTTTTGGCCGATTGCTTTAGCTGCCGAAGCTCCTTCAGCACGGGCCAGTCGCCAAAACCCAGAACGCACAACATAATTATATTTACAACGGGAATCAGGGTGAGCAATCCCAATGCCCAGCTATAGCCGGCCTTTGAAAAAATCCGGCAGTAAATCCAAGTTATTGCAATAGTTATAATCAGGCCGGTGAACAGCACCAGGCCCACAAGAATCAGAATAATTATCGGCACCGCACCACAACTGGCAATATCCCCATGATACATATCTTCCCCTTTCACTCGACTTTGAAAATAATGGTTACTTCTGCGGATAGTGTATCCCCGAAAGCGTTGTTTGAAAAGTGCAAAGTTTGTTCCGCCGGATGGTTTTGCTCGCGAAGAAAATCTGTGCAAACCGTGCAATCAGCGGTTAAAATAATAGCTATGAGTGACACGGAAATAAAAACGCCGCCTAAGGGCCTGATGATACTCGCGCTTATCGGCCCGGCGTTTGTCTGGTGCGCCGAATACATCGGCTCAGGCGAAGTCGTGCTGGCCACTCGCACCGGCGCTATTCTCGGCTCGGGTATCCTCTGGGCGATTGTCGTCGGCATATTCCTCAAATACTGGATTGGGATGAGCGGCGCCCGATATACCGTCTGCACCGGCGAGGGAATGATTGATATGTTCGACCGCATCCCCGGCCCGCGACACTGGGTCGTCTGGCTCGTGCTGCTTGTGCAGTCCGTCACCGCCGTTATCGCCATCGCTGCCCTGGCCAACGTCGCGGGCGTCTTTCTCGCCGGCTTCATCGGTGTCCAGACGCGTATCGTCCAAATCATCTGCGGCTGGTCCGTATCCATCTTCGCGGCAGCCGTCGTCTGGTCCGGCGCATTCGAATCCCTCAAATTGATAATGAGCATCTTCGTCTTTATCATCGTCGTCGGCGTTTTCTATGTCGCTGTCTGTGTCTTTCCGCCCATCCGAGAATTTCTGCACGCCCTTATTCCCAATGTCCCGCCCGTTCCCGACTGGGCGCTTGCCAAAGGCGCCGCCGGCAACGCCTGGAAGGAAATCCTTCCTCTCATCGGCTGGGGCGCGGGCGGCTTCGCCTCCCAGGTCTGGTACACATACTGGGTCCTAGGGGCCGGCTACGGGGCAGCCAAAGGCAGAGGCGATGGAAAACCCGCCGATACCGATATGCTCAAAACTATGACCGCCGACACCGCTCAGAAAATCAAGGGCTGGTGTCGCGTCCTCTACGCCGACGCCACTTTGGCTATGCTCATCGGCGTTACCGTAACCGGCTCATTCCTCATCGCCGGCGCAGGCGTTCTTCGACCCCGGCAGCTTGCCCCCGACGGCGCGGACGTCGCTATTACACTGTCGCAAATCTTCGGCGCCAACTGGGGCAAGCTCGGCGCAATCCTTTTTCTCCTCGCCGGCTCCGCGGCGCTCATCTCTACCCAGGTCGGCCAGTTAGCCGGCTGGCCCCGCCTCTTAGCCGACTCCGTCAGAATCTGCGTCCCTTCCGTCGCCAAAAGATTCCCCTGGAAAACCCAATACAGGTTCTTTCTCGTCCTGTTCTTCTTCACCAGTATGGTCATCATTTATACCCTCGGCTACCAGCCCGTCCTCCTCATCAAAATCGGGGCCATTTGTGACGGCCTGCTCCTGACGCCTTTGCAGGCCGTCTGTGTCGCAGTCGGCTTGTTCTTCGTTATGCCCAAAGTTCTCTCGCCCGATGCCGCCCGTATTCTCAAACCTAATCGGATTTTCTTCGTCGGCCTTGCCGCCGCCTTTCTCGTCTTCGCCTACTTCTGCATCTTCCAAATCCCCTCCGCCCTCTTCGCAAAATAACCGGCTGTTTGCAAACCTTATTGATTTTTCAATACGAGCCGATAGAATTGCACCTGAACCGAATTTGAGCCACTATATAAGGTCGTAAGTATGGCGAAAAAAGAAAAGACACGCATTAGAGGACCAAGGATTATTATCCAAGGTAACTTGCCTCGCCACCACATAGTGAAGAAAGTGGTCAACACGTTCATCAAAACGGAGTATCAGAAAAAGGGTAAAGGTATTGGGTTTTGGTACCCTGTAGAAAAGCTGCCCAATGGAGAAATGCTTTGTATCGCAAGACCGGGACACGAAAAGCTCTTTGATTTTAAGGTGGACGTAGTTTCGGCTCATGGTTTTGGAGATGGCAGTCATAAAGAAATTGCCTCAGACCTGAGGCGTAAAAGAAAAGAGAACAAGCAAAAATTTGAGCGGCTCTTAGCAGCAATTACTGAGATATATAATTGCGAAGAAAACGATATTGATGTTTTGCTGAAGAAATATCGCGGGCTCAAGGATTCGTTTAAAACAGGAGGACCCGTTGAAACCCTTTTGAAAATTGTAAAGTGGATGTTCATTATGGAGGACATTGTTTACTGGGACAATGAAGGCCGTGCGTTCCCGTTTAATTTTCTGAGGTATGTAGCCCAAGAAAAAAGTGAAAAGATGTTCGAAAAAGCGTTATGTAATGTAAAGAATCCACAAAAGCTAAAGAGCTTTATGAAAAAATCCGGCATTGAATGGGTAAGATGCGAAAATTAAACTATGGCTATTGTGAAATACTTGGATGGTGTTTGCTATGAAGTTTGAGTCAAGAGAATAATCATACACATATGCCGAATCGATACGTTAATACCATTCTCGATAAAATCATTTCTGACTTTGGTCGTGTTCAGAAAATAGGAAATGGCAATTCGCTCTTCAAAATCATCGCGAATGATGTAGTCATCTATTTTCGTTATTCCCGGATTTCTCACCATCGTGGTCAGCCAAGTGCCTTCTACGGTCTGAGGAACGAAGATCTGAAACTGATGGAGGGGAAGAATGCATTCATATGTTTTGTCTGGGATGATGAGAATTCACCTGTTCTTATACCATTTGCCCGTTTTGAATATTACTTTAGTCTTTATCCTCCAGCAAACGATGGTCAATACAAGGTTTTGCTGTTTTTCAGCCGTAGTGGAACAGAAATGTATATTTCCAAGGTCGGCAAATTCAACCTTGACGCTTACTTTGGGACAAAGCCCTTGTATGATATTGGAATGCGGGCTTTGAAAGTTCCCCTTCTTTCTCATAGCCAGGTCCAATCTCTCATTGGAGCTATCGGTGTTAAGAAGGGATTCGATCTTTGGTATCCGTTGAATGATAGGAATTCTCTTGATTTATCGATACTCGATGCTACCAAGATTCGTGAGAAGCTTCCATCTTACTCTTCAGAAATAAATGAAATAATAGCGTCTGTTGATACCATCTGGCTTGATGGCTCAAGACCAACGAACTTGTTTGAAGTTGAACACTCAACACCGGTGTATTGCGCTTTATTGCGGTTTAATGACATTCTCTTGGCGATGGGAGATATTGGCAACTTCAGCATAGTTGCAGACGCAGAACGACTTGAGAAATTTGCAAAGGAAATAAGTAGACCTACATTTCAGCGTAATAAGCTCAACGATAAGGTAACTTTCGTGACGTATGACAACGTATTCAACTGGTATTATAATCTTTATGGAAAGATGTATGAGTGTGCAATGTAAAAGGGCAGGATGCCTTACGATTGGCTCTACTTCAACCTCGTAAAGAACGTAAGCAAGGAAAAGACGTTCCACGCCTGCCAGATACCGCAGAAGCTGGCGGAGACGTTAATACTGTCCTGCACGATGCCGAAAGATGTTGCATTGATTCTTTTCGGCGGGAGCGGTTCAGAAATTGAGGTGGCGAAGTGTCTTGGTCGCCATTTCATATCGGCTGAAATTGATAAAAAGTACTATGACGTGATAACCGATCGGCTGAAACACGGGACGATTAAAGAGGAGCACCGGCTAAAACTCCGCAATGGCGCACGTAGTGCCGGTCGAACAGAACCAGTTCTTTGGGAATGGCGGTAATTTGTGCGCAGTGAAAGGGCGCTAACTTATAGCGCCCTGTTGAATGCCGTGTATGCTGGATTCCTGCCTTCGCAGGAATGACGGTTCATCGCCGTCAGAAGCCGTAGGCGGATTTTAGTTCGGCTTCCGTAGGCAGGTGGTCGTAGACCTCGCCGCGAGGGCCGGTGTAGTTGTTGCCCGACCTTATCAGCTTGACCGGCGTGACGGAGCCGTTACTGTTGGTGACGCTGACGGTAACTGTGTTCGTTTGCTGTTGCTGACTCTGAACCGCGGTCCCCTGCTTTTTGTCCCTCTCATTGCCGATGACGTAGCCGGTGCCGCCGCCCACCGCGCCGCCAATTAACGCCCCTGTACCGGCATGTCCGGACTGATGTCCGATTATTGCACCTGCGCCCGCTCCAATCCCTCCGCCGATAAGGGCGTCGTTCTGGGCCTGGGTTTCACAGCCGATGCTGAACGCCAAGACTACTGAGCACACAATCACCAACGGTATCGAAACCACATATCTTCTCATTTTTTGCCTCCATCAAAACCAAACGATGTGTACATTTTACTACTACACAAAACCACTTCGGGTTCAAACCAGGTTTAGGTTTATCTGCCCAATATATAACTATCGGCCAAGTCCGGTCAATCGCTATAGCCCGCTACCCGAAAAAAATCTCGAAAAACCCCTGACTTTGATGTATTTTGCAGTTGAATTAAAACCTTGAGTAGGTTGTGATATGAAGCGAAAAATTAAGAAGTGGGTATTTGATATTGGGTGCGTTGCCCAATACTGCTAAAATACCCGTGAACGGTTACCCGGATTTTACCTGATAATGCATGAGCATTTATTTGTGTTCAGAAAACCTAATCCCGGCGAGGACCTTTCACGGATTCAATACAGCGCGGGTTTGTGATTTACGAATTAACATTTACGATTTATGATTTGGCTGGCGCTACGTGTGGTTTCAGACGAGTAATGCAGGTCGGTAAGAACAAGATGCTTATGAGGAAAGCGAATATGGATAGAAGAAGATTTATGTTGGGAACGGCGGCGGTTGCGGCGGGCTTGAACGTTATAGCAGATAGTTCGGCGCACGCTGCGGATGCAAATAACGTGCAGCCGAATCATTCGTCGGGACTATTCGACAAGATTTACGGCTGCATCGCGGGGGCGTATATCGGCTCGGCGTTTGGCGTGTCGGTTGAAGGTTGGGACAGGTCAAGGATTGCGAGTCAATACGGCCTATTGCAGGATTTGCAGCCGCGCCCTTTTCGGAAAGGGTCTTTCCCGCCCGGCACAACGGAAGACGGGATGGAACGCCAGAAGTATATGTATCTGGCAATCATCGAAAAAAAGGACAGGATAACCGCCGACGACCTGGTCGGCTCCTGGCTGAAAGTGATGACTAACGAAAAGCTGGAGGGAATGAATTATATGACGGAGCAATTTGACAGGGACCTGATGGAAATCGCGCGAGCAGGCACGGTTCCCGCACGGCGGCTTGGCGAAAAGGGCTACCCCCATTTGAATGCTCCAATACGCTGCTTTCACCCGATAGCCCTGATTAACGCCTGCGACGAAGCTGGCGCTATTAAAGATATGCAGGACATTCTGCGGGTTTATCAGCCGGCGGAAAGCGATGGCTACGAGTGGGGCAAACCTTATATGGCAGCTGTCGCGCATGCCCTTAGAGCCGATGCTACGGTAGATTCCGTTATAGAAACCGCCTTGAAATACGCATCAGCCGACATAAAAAAGGAAATACAGGCGGGCCTCGATGCAGTCGACAAAATAAACGACCCCATCAACGAGCGAAAGGAGATTTATAAAGGATTTGCGAAAATTTACAACAAGCAGACCGATACCGGTTCTAATGCCGGGGCTTACCCTCAATCACGGGCACACGAATGCGCGACGATGGCGCTGTCGTTTTTTAAGGCCGTGAAAGGTAACGTGAAAGACGGGATAATTTTGGCAGCCAACAACGGCCGCGATGCCGACTGCAACACTGCCGCCACCGGGGGATTGTGCGGCGCATTTTCCGGCACGAAGACCATACCGGCGGAATGGATAGAGACGGTCGATGCAGCCACAAAGAAAAATCCTTACACCAACTCGCAACTAACCATTGAAGAAACGGCCAAAGGTATGTACGCCGCACTGCAGAGCAAGGCCAAAAAGATGTCGGCTTACGTGGAGTTGATGAAGTCGTAAGGTTTGACGGCCGACCGTATAATGCGCAGGTCATTTCACGCCGAACTGCTCGGCGTAACGGTACTTTACCAGGTACAACGCCATCACCGCCTGAATCGTGGCATGCTGGTCGCTCGGCGGACGTGCAAAACCGAACACCGGTCTTCTGCCTGAATCGAAGCAAAACCATCTGTCGTTCCATCCGCCGTCCGGCATCTGGTTTGCGATTATCCTCTCCACCCATCGTCTGCGTATCATCTCCGGCCGGCCTGCTGACGCAAGTCGCGCTTCTGGGAAATGTTGCCCTGCGATTCCCGGACAAGAAGCTGCTCTGGGACCCGGAGAACATGAAAATCATGAATGTGCCGGAGGCCAACAACTGCCTGCATTACGAATACCGCAAAGGGTGGAGTATATAGCAAGGAGTCGTCTCGGCCTTGCCGCCGTATTATTTACCAAATAATCCGTAGGATACGCCTAAGTAAAGCTGGTAAAAAAGGGCGCTGTTGGACAGCGCCCTGGTTGTTCAGTTGATAAATCTCAAAATAGTTTTGTCAGATAAGCTGTGTTTTGCCCGGTGCGGCGACGGGTTCGAGCGGCAAATCGCCGAATTCATACTTGGCCGGCGACAAATCCAGCTTTGAGGCGTTCATTACCCAGTCCCAGGATATTTCCCTTCCGGTATATGCGCTCATTCTGCCCATAATGCCGGCCAGGGTGCTCTCGGCTATGCGTTTGGCCTCGTTGAGGGGGTGGCCATCCTTGATGCTCTGAATCAGGTCTCTATGCTCCTCGACGTACGGATTAGGGTTGGGGCCTTCGTATTTGTAGGCGTTCGCACCTTTGATGTAGCCGCCTCCGCCGTCGGTATAGCAGGTGCCTTTGGTTCCCATCACGTTTTCCGAGATGCGCTCGCTGCAACTGGGCATCTGGCGGCACATACTCTGCACTCTTGCCCCGTTGGCATATTCGAACTCGATGGCGAAGTGGTCGTACATATTGCCGTTTTTCCGCACCGCCCGGCCGCCCATCCCGAACGCCTTGACCGGGTGTGTGCCAAGCGCCCAGTTCATTACGTCGATATTATGGACGTGCTGTTCCACAATATGGTCGCCCGACGTCCAGACAATCCACGGCCAGTTCCTGCATTGCCATTCCATATCCGAACCCATCTTTTCTCTTGCGAAGTATCTCCAGTAGCCCAGCATATCGCCGCCGCACCAGTAGCACTGGCCCGCGATGATATCGCCGATTTCTCCGTTGTGGACTTTGTTCATAAGCTCGATATAGTGCTTCTGGTGTCTGCGCTGGCTGCCGGCGACGATTGCCAGTTTTTTCTCGTCGGCCAATTCGGCGGATTTTATAACGGACCTGACGCCGATGGGGTCAACACCCGCGGGTTTTTCCATAAAGACGTGCTTGCCCGCCTCGACCGCGGCCTGCAGATGTATCGGCCTTGTATAAGGCGGGGCCGTCAGCAGAACCATATCAAGCTCACAGGCGAGCAGCTTCTGATAAGCGTCGAAACCGACAAAGCAGTTTTCCGGCTTGACGTTGAAGCCCCTCTCCAGCGGCTTATTCTTTTTGTCGGCGCTGCCCTCTTTTAAGTCCTTAAATGAGCCGTCGAGGCGGTCTTTGAAAAGGTCCGCCATTGCGACCAATTCAACCGATTCGGAGGACTCGATACAGTCCCGAACGGCGCCTGTGCCGCGTCCGCCGCAGCCGATAACACCGATGCGGATTTTGTCGCTGCCCGCCGCATAGACCCGACTGCCGAGTTGCGAGGCGAGAGCGCCTAACGACACCGCCGCGGAGGTCTTCATAAACGCCCTTCGATTCAATTTTTGCATAGTCATCGCCTTTCAAATATTGGTGGGGCAAGCCCCGCCGAGTTCCTAAAAGTCGTTGCACCAGCGATAGGCCTCGATTACGGCCCGTTCGCCTTCCTTGCCTTCTTTACTCTTGCCGTGCTCCATACACAGAACGCCCTTGTAGCCCTTGTTGTAGATGTGTTTGAATATGTTACGGAAATTGATTTCTCCGGTAGTGGGTTCTTTTCGGCCGGGGTTGTCGCCCAGGTGAAACGCTCCTATTTGTTCCCAGGCGCTGTCGATATTGGGAATGAGGTTGCCCTCGGTAATCTGCTGATGATAAAGGTCATCGACGATTTTACAGGAAGGGCTGTTGACGGCCTTTGCGATTTGATAGCACTGCGGGATTTTTGAAAGGAACATTCCCGGATGGTCTTTCCAGTTATTCAATGGCTCGATGAGCATTACAAAGTCGTCCTTCTCACAAACCTCGGCGCAGGCCTTGAGGTTATCTATGCAATTAGCCGTCTGGTAATCCCATTGGCGGTTGATTGCGTAAGTTCCCGGCGCAACAACGCCCCATTTGCAGCCCGTCTTTTTGCCGACCTCGACAGCCGCCTTTATTCGATTAACCAGCATATCGCGGACCGCGTCGTCTTTGAGGACAAACGTGGGCTTTGAAAATTCGGAGTAGGCAACGAAAGGCCCGATTGTAAGACCTGACTGCCGACATTGGGCGACGATTTTTTCCTGTAATTCGGCGGGTTTTCTCGGCAGGTCGTTATCGAACATTGCGGTAAAACCCTCATCGGCGATGAACTTCAACTGGTCGATGGGGTCTTTACCGGCGCTTGCCTCGAAAAGCCCGAAGCCAGGAGCGTATTTTAGCTTGAATTTGCCCGCGGGTGTGGATGGTTTGTCTTCGGCGTGAGAAATTGATAATGCCGCCGCACCGGCGGTAACGGCTGCCGCTAAAAAACCTCTTCGGTCCATTTCACCACCTCATCTAAAAACCTTATTTCAGACCACCGCATTTTTACCACCTGCCAGCCCTAATATCAAGCCCAAATCTGGCTTGTAAGCGGCTCATTTGCAGGTTAAGATTATTATTATGAACGCGAAAACCAAATCAAATCTCATAGTTTGCGGAGCGGCCGGCAGGATGGGCAAACGCATAGTTGCCTTAGCCGCAGAGGATGGCCAATTTCAGATTGCAGGCGCGGTGGAAAAACCTGGCCATCCCGATATCGGCAAAGACGCCGGAACAGCGAAGATAACCGGCGACTTTGCCGGAAAGGCCGACGTCGTAATGGATTTTTCTCTGCCCGAAGCCGCTGACAGAACGCTCGATTATTGCGTCAAAAATAAAGTTGGCCTTGTTCTGGGCACGACCGGCTTAAGTGATGACCAGAGAAAGAAAATTGAAACCGCATCCTCAAAAATCCCTATTGTCTGCGCGACCAATATGAGCGTGGGGATGAATACACTGTTTTCCCTCGTCGGCAAGTTGGCCTCGATGCTGGGCGATGACTACGATATTGAGATTGTCGAGCAGCACCATCGATTCAAGAAGGACGCCCCCAGCGGTTCGGCCCTTACGCTGGCGGAGAATATCTGCAAGGCGACGGGCAAACCGTATCCGGGTTCTTTAACTTATGGCAGGCCCGCCTCGCCGCAAAGCGGCGGGCGAGGTCTCGCTGAAGACGGACAGGGCAAAGACAGCCAGCGGAAAAAAGGCGATATAGGCATCCACGCCGTCAGGGCGGGTGATATTGTGGGAATTCACTCGGTGATTTTCTCCACCTTGGGCGAGACGGTAACTCTGAATCACACCGCCCACAGCAGAGACACCTTTGCCCGCGGCGCCCTTCGTGCCGCCAGTTGGCTCGTCGGCAAAAAACCGGGCCTTTATTCAATGGCCGATGTCCTCGGACTGAAATGACCACAGGAAAGGAAGTGAGATTATGACTATGAATACGGTATTTGCATTGATAGCGATTATTGGCGGGGCGATTGTGTCGCTGGTTGCGTATCGTATCCTGCCGCTTGATAAATTCATCAGCCCCGGCGAGGCGGAGGCCTGGCACGACAAATACGGCAAGATAGTCAGGATTCTCGGGCCAGCGGCGGTCATCATCGGACTGCTTTTCCTATTTTAACCGTTCGGCTGGCGGCTTTTCAAGGAGGAGACGGCAGGCCGGTAATGTGTCGTGCCTTTGTGGCGATATAATTGCGGGATGAATCATCATCAGGTTATCGACAAGCTGAAATCTCTCGCCGACCCGGACTACTTGGCCGGTATGGCTGATTTTGGCATCAATACAAACCGCGCACTGGGCGTCTCGGCGCCGCGTATGCGCAAACTTGCCAAAGAAATCGGCACCGACCATAAACTGGCTCTCGAACTCTGGCAAACCCGAATCCACGAAGCGAGAGTCCTCGCTGCACTTATAGATGACCCCAAGCAGGTAACCAAATCGCAGATGAACGCCTGGGTGCGCCAATTCGACAACTGGGGTGTCTGCGACGCCTGTTGCTGTGTGCTGTTCGACAAAACTCCCTTTGCCTGGGAGAAAGCAATTGAATGGGCCGGCCGCAAGGAAGAATTTGTCAAACGAGCAGGTTTTGTCCTGATGGCCGCACTGGCCGTCCACGACAAAAAGGCCCTCGACAAAAAGTTCCTCCCCTTCTTCAACATTATCAAACGTCACGCCATTGACGAGCGAAACTTCGTCAAAAAGTCCGTCAACTGGTCGCTTCGACAGATAGGCAAGCGAAACATCCTGCTTAATAAAAAAGCCGTAGCCGTCGCAAAAGAACTCCGGAACATCGATTCGCCCGCCGCACGCTGGATAGCCACCGATGCCCTTCGCGAATTGACAAGCAAAAAGGTCCAGGCCCGTCTGCGTGCCACGTTTTGAGTTTTCCAAAACGGAGGTGGTGTGCTAAACTCTCCCGGTTGATATGGCACAGTTCGCAATCACAGTAAGGAATATCAGCAAAAACTTCGGCAAGGTCTGCGCGGTGCGAGACCTGAGCTTCGAGGTCGAGGCCGACTCCTGCTTTGGCTTTCTGGGGCCTAACGGCGCAGGCAAGACCACGATGATGAAAATCCTCTACGGCAAATGCACTTTCGATAATGCAAACGGCCCGCCTCGACTCGCCGGACCCGCGGCTTCGCCGCGAGGCGAGCGCGAGTCAGGCGAGGCGGGAGCATCAGTCAACGTATTCGGCTACAATCCGGCAAAAGACGAGCTTGCCATAAAATATCTCTCCGGCGTCGTCCCGCAGGATAACAACCTCGACGATGAGCTTGACGTCATCAGCAATCTGATGGTCTATTCCCGGTTTTACGCCCTGCCTCGCAAGGCGGCCAAAAGCCGGATTGATTATCTGCTCGGATTTATGGAGCTGTCGGACAAACGCAAGGCCAAAATTAAGGAGCTTTCCGGCGGGATGCAGCGGCGCTTAGTCATTGCAAGGGCGCTGATGAATAACCCCAAACTCCTGATTCTCGATGAGCCGACCACCGGCCTCGACCCCCAGGTCCGCCACCTGATATGGGACAAGCTCCGCCAGCTCAAAAGACACGGAACGACGGTTCTGCTGACCACCCACTATATGGAAGAGGCATTTGCCCTGTGCGATACGGTTCTGATTATGGATAAAGGTATTGGCGTAATGCGGGGAGCGCCTGCCGAACTGCTCGAACAAAACGTCGAGAAGCACGTCCTCGAAATTACGGGCAGCGGTTCTTTCGACGCGATAACCGACAGTGCCGTTTTGCAAACCGTGCGGGTGGACCGCAGTCAGGAGACGATTCGGCTTTATAGCGATGACGCCCAGCGATTAAAGCAGTTGGCGGGCCAGCTTGAGGGGGCACATTACTATTTGAGGCAGACAAATCTGGAAGATGTTTTTTTGAAGGCCACCGGCAGGGCTCTCAATGAACGACAGTAAGACATATCTTTATCCTCCGCTGGCTCATCGCCTCTTCAGCGTGTGGTTCCGGCATACGCGCGTCTATACCAAGAACATCTTCAGCAACGGCCTGCCGCCGTTTCTGGAACCATTACTGTTTTTGGCCGGCATCGGACTCGGTTTAGGCAAATACATAACCGAATCTATGGAGGGACTCGCCTATATCGAGTTTCTCGGCACCGGTCTGCTGGTGACAACCGCGATGTTTACTGCCACCTTTGAGTGCACCTTTGGCACATTCATTCGGCTCGAATTCGAGAAGGTCTATGATGGTATGTTAGCCGCGCCCATTACGGCCAACAATCTTATCATCGGCGAAATGCTCTGGGCGGGAACCAAGGGGCTGTTTTTCTCATTTGCGGTCCTGTGCATACTGGCGCTGTTCGGCATCGTCTCGCTGCCGAAGTGCCTGCTTGCACCGCTGGTGGGCTTTGTCACAGGACTGATGTTCTCGACGCTGGCGCTGCTGGTTACGTCCTTTGTCAGGACGATTAACCACTTCAACTTCTATTTCACCGGCCTTATATCGCCTATGTTTTTCTTCTCAGGCGTGGTCTTTCCGATTTCGAATCTCCCCGCCTACATTCGCCCCGTCGCCGAGATTGTCCCCCTGACTCATTCCGTGCGCCTTGTCCGCGCCGTCTGCACCCATCAATACCCTCCGCATCTGCTGCTCGACCTGCTTTACATCGTTGCCTTTATCCTCATCATTGGCTTTTTCGCCGTCAAACGCCTCAAAAAACGGCTTGTCTTTTAATACGCCGATTGTAGAATTTTGCCGACGGTCGCGTTGGCCGCATTGCCATTCCAATTTTACCGGAGAAAGGTATGAATACCCGCATACGAGTTGTCACGATTATGTTGATATGTGTGTTACCGATGGCGAGCGAGGCCAGGTCGGAGGAAATCAGTCAAAATCCGATAGGTCAATGGGAAAGCGTTGATTTTGTCAGGGACGTCAATGACTTCCAGCCAGGTAAAAAGAGCTCGCAGAAAGAACTTTTCCTCAAAGGTATTGAGTTCCAGAACGGCGGTGCAACTTCAACCACCTTTAGGTGGGAAAACGGCTGGCTGTTGCACGAGGACGGCAAAACCAGGGCACAGTATTACATCAGGCGGATGGGCGACTCGACATATCTGTTCCTGCCGTGGCTCAGCGGTGATGTCACTGTCCGAGGACAAAAACCCTCGTATTATGTCCTCAAGAAAGTCTCCAATGACAAACAACCTTCGGGAAAAGAACAAGTTGCCGCACGTAAATCACGAGGTGCTTTCCAGCCCATTGAAACTGTCGATTCCGTCAAAGAATTCGACGATGTTCGTGACAAGAACCTCAGCAAAATAAGCCCGGCGGCAATTGTCGCTGTCATCACTACGCTCGATTTCAACAAAGATACCATTTGGCCCGACCAGAATCTGCCGCCCGCCAAACGCCCTGATAAACTGCTCAAAGAGGCAATGAATCCAGGCCTGGGTGTCCGAGCACTTCACCGCCGGGGTATAACAGGCAAGGGCGTTAACGTTGCCATAATCGACCAGCCGCTCTATCGGGACCATCCCGAATTTGTTGGCAGGATTGTCGAATACTTCGACACCGGCTGTGGATCACAAAGCAGTATGCACGGCCCCGCCGTTGCCAGCTTGCTTGTCGGAACCCAATGCGGCACAGCGCCCGACGCAAAAGTGTTTTATGCAGCCGCACCATCTTGGTTGAAGGACTCCGCCTACTATGCCAAGGCCCTCGATTGGATAATCGAACAGAACGCTAAACTCTCCCTCTCGGAAAAAATTCGCGTCGTCTCCGTCTCAGCGGCTCCGTCAGGGGAGGGTTCGCCTTTTGATAAAAACCAGCAGATGTGGGACCAGGCCTGCGCCCGTGCCGAGGCGGCGGGTATTCTCGTCCTCGACTGCACAAGTCATCGTGGCATCATCGGCCCCTGCGTCCTCGATTCGACTTACCGTGAAGACCCTACGCAATGTTCGCCGGGCAACCGACCGGGTGCCCAGTTCAGTCCCAGACAGGACCGTGTTCACGCGCCAACCGCTCCTCGAACAACCGCAGAGCAATATCAAAAGGACCGATTCACATATCAATACAACGGCCAAGGGGGGCTGAGCTGGGCAATACCCTACGTTGCGGGTGTGTTGGCTATGGGCTGGCAGATAAATCCGCAACTTGGACCGGAGCAGATGAAAAAAATACTCTTCGATTCAGCCGCAAATGGCCAAAACGGCGCAAAGATAATTGACCCGCAGAGGTTTATCAGTATGGTCAGAATGGCCAAACCCGATAGCGCCGGCACAATTCCACACCGCGAATCGCAGCCACGCTCCGGTCGCACTACTGACCTAAAGCAGCAAAAACGCTCAGAGCGTTGAACATTGAATGAATGAAAATTGGCCGAAACAGCGACCCGCTTTTCTCGTAGCTGTAACCGAGGCATACCGACAACGCAAACAAAGCAGGCCAGTGCTCCGGGTTTTCGTGGAACATCACAAAGACAAGCGAAGCTAAGATTATAGCGGGCCAGGGTTTGACGATAAACGACCGCAGCATGGTCTGAAACATTCCCCTGAAAAAAATCTCTTCGGCTAACGGCACAATCAAAATTGTAGTAACAATAATCAAAGCCCTTACCTGCCATTGCTGATATGCCATTATTTGTTTTAGCTCTGTGTGCTGGGGCATTTCAAATTTGCCGCCCACGGCGAGCTTCCCGATAAGTATCGTCAGGATAATCGCAGCCAGCACCACCGGCATAGTCGCAAGCAGATTGAGAAACCCCGCGCCCAAATCGCGGACGATTGTCCCCGGGTTCAGCCCAAAACCCTTGAGCCGGCGGGCAAAGCTCGACCTCGCTATAATCATACTTGTTGCAACTGCCGGCGCGACACTGATGCAGAGTATCACGTTGTCGGCTGATGCACTTTGCCAGTCGGGTAAACCGGCAAGCAACTTTCCCTTTATAAAATCCAGCCCAACGACCGTCCCAACCCATATAAAAAGCGGGATTAAGGCCAAATAGGGAGGCATATTGTTCCGGCGAGGCGGCGAATCGACCAGTGCCTTTGTGCCAAAGGATGTTTTTAGCAGCCAAACCGCCAGCACTAACGAGCCGCCCAAACAGACGACCAGGTCAATGATGCTTGCCTGGTCAGCCAGCTCTGCGACTGCTTTTGTCAGTTGTGAGATATCCACAATGGCTTCGCTACCTCTCTTGAAAAAAACGCCGGTCTATATTACCATATACGAACTCGATTTTGCTTTTCAAGGAAAATAGATATGGACATATTTCGAATCGAAGGACCGGTTCGGCTTTCGGGCACGATAACCGTAAACGGGTCAAAAAATGCCTCCCTGCCGATTATGGCCGCGGCGGTTCTGGCGCCCGGTAAATCCATCCTGAAAGGGGCGCCGCAGCTTTCCGATATATCGGTCTTTTCGCAGTTGCTTACAGACATCGGCTGTAAGGTCGCCAGGCAGGAGAATGGGAATATCTGCATCGACTCCTCGGCCATAGGCAAACCCGTGGGAGAATACGACATCGTCCGCAAAATGCGGGCCGGGATTTGCATCCTCGGGCCGCTGTTGGCCCGCTGCGGAAAGGCCCGGGTCTCGATGCCCGGCGGCTGCGCAATCGGGTATCGCCCCGTCGATATTCATCTGCGCGGACTGCGCGAACTGGGCGCCGAGATTAGTCTCGACAACGGCTACATCGTGGCCGACGCCACCCGCGGCCTACGCGGTAACGAGATATTCCTCGGCGGGCCTTTCGGCTCAACCGTCCTCGGCACGGCAAACGTGATGATGGCCGCGACGCTGGCCAAAGGCACAACCGTCATTGAATCCGCCGCCTGCGAGCCGGAAGTCGCCGACCTTGCCAACTGTCTTAATAAGATGGGCGCTAAAATAACCGGCATCGGCTCGCCCCGCTTAGCCATTGAAGGCGTCAAGCAGCTTCGGCCCTTCGAATACCAGGTAATCCCCGACCGCATCGAGGCCGGGACGTTTATGGTCGCAGCCGCCATCACAAAGGGCTGCCTCAACATAAGCAATTGCCGATTGCTGGACCTGATGGCCGTCGTCGACAAGCTTCGCCACATCGGCGTTACCGTCGAGGCCGAAAATACCGGTTGCATCGTCGCCTGCTCGGGTCAGGTTCGCTCGACCGATATTACCACCCAGCCCTATCCGGGCTTCCCCACCGACCTGCAGGCCCAGTTTATGGCGCTGCTGGCACTGGCCGACGGAAACAGCATCATCATCGAAAAGATTTTCCCCGACAGGTTTATGCACATCGCCGAGCTGAGCAGAATGGCCGCGGACCTGCGAAAGGAAGGTTCGGCGGTGATAGTCTCAGGCGTCAACAAGCTGATAGCTGCGCCGGTAATGGCATCTGACCTGCGGGCTTCTGCCGCCCTTGTCCTGGCCGGCCTTGCGGCTGAGGGAACTACTATCATCAACAGGGTGTATCATATCGACCGCGGCTACGAAAAAATCGAAGAACGCCTCAATCCCGTCGGCGCCAAAATCACCCGCGAAAGCGATTGAAATTATTTTGCAGGAAAAGGGAATTTTATGAGATGGGCAAATCTTTCAAGAAGAAGGTTCCTCCAGCTCACCGGTTCCGCCTCGATTGCTGCTGTTCTTGCCGCCGACTGTGCCGCCGAAGAAAACGCCCCGGATGTAAAGCCGACAAAGGCCCAGGCGGACTGGATGAAGCTTGGTTACGGCATGTTCATTCATTTTGGGCCTAACACGATAAGGGGGGTTAGTTGGGGGGACGGGAAATTCCCGGCTGAAAAGGTCGTGTTTGAAAAACTGGACGTCGCGCAGTGGGCAAATGTCGCAGCCGAAGCCGGTATGAAATACGCCGTGCTTACGTCCAAGCACGTCGATGGCTTCTGCCTATGGCCGAGCAAACATACCGAATACTCGGTCAAAAACTCTCCGATGAAAAAGGATGTCGCCCGGCTGTTCATTGATGAATTCAGAAAAGCGGGACTCAAAACCGGATTCTATTATTGCCTGCTCGATAAAAACTTCGGGCAGTTTGAAAACGACCAGGTCTATAACGAGTACGTGCGAAACCAGGTTACCGAGCTGCTTACCGACTACGGCGACGTCCTGGAGCTGTGGTTCGACGGGGCCTGGGTGAAGGACCACCCGACAAAGGATTGGCCCTGGGATGAGAACTGGGAAAAATATCCCAACAGCGGGCTGAAGCACGGAGAAAGATGGCAGTGGAATGAGCTTTATGGAATGATTCATAAATTACAGCCGAACTGCCTGGTCTTGAACAACTCCAGCAGCGACCGGCCGGGCTGGGTTAAGTATCATCCCGTGGATGCTCGCACGGCGGAACGTTTTGACTTTGTCTGGAAGGGGAGAATCTGCGAGCCGATTACAGACCAGGTTTTTACCGGGGCCGACGGCCGAAAGGTATATCTGCCGCTGGAATACTGCGATACTCTTCCACCGGGCTGGTTCTGGAAAAAAGGCGATGATACAAGACAGCCATCGGTAGCAACAATCTGTGACTGGTATCAGAGGGCGAGAAAGACGCAGGCAAATCTGCTGCTCAACGCGGGTCCGGATGCGACAGGCGTTATACCGGATTATAATCGCCGCTATTTATCGTCGGCGGCAAAAATGTTGAACCTGGTTTGAAGCGGGTCATCGACCGCCGTAACGGGACAAAGGACAGAGGAAGCGTTCGACAATGAAAAAGATATTGGCTGTTGTAGGCAGTCCCCGTAAAGGCGGCAATACGGATATACTTGTTCAAAAGATAGCCGAAGGGGCCGGGTCAAAAGGGGCACAGGTCGAGACACTTTGGCTGGCCGGGCTGAATATCCGCGAGTGCGACGGCTGCCACGTCTGCTGGAAAGGCAAACCGTGCAATAAACGCGATGATATGCTCGGCCTCTACCAGAAAATAATCGAAAGTGACGCGATTATATTCGGCACGCCCGTTTACTGGTATGGGCCGACCGCATTGATGAAGGCATTTATCGACCGATTCGTGTTCTTCAACTGCCCTCAGAACAGGGCCAAAATCAAGGGCAAAAAGGCCGTGATAGCAGTGCCGTTTGAGGAGGAAAATCCCGATACGGCCCGCCCGCTCGTGGAGTTCTTCGAAAATTGTCTGCGCTACCTGGAAATGAATCTCGTCGGCGCTGTTATAGTGGGCGGGGTAGGCAAAAAGGGCGATATTCTTAAAAAACCCGACCGGCTGAACGAGGCGTATGAGTTGGGGAAACGCCTCGCAAGCCCATAATTCGGAGGTCATAGGATTATGAAATGGTCAATTAGCGTCGGCAGGATATTCGGAATTAACTTGCGCATTCACCTCACTTTCTTTCTCCTGCTGCTGTTTGTGTTCGCATCGGTGTTGAGTGAGCGGGGTTTTAAGTCGGCGGCGCTTTCGGCCCTTTTTATATGCGCGATATTCGTGTGCGTTGTGATTCACGAGATTGGCCACAGCTTGATAGCCCGGCGGTTCGGCAAGGAAACTAAAAGCATTACACTGCTCCCCATAGGCGGTATGGCCACGATAGATGAAATGCCGAAAAAGCCCGGTCAGGAGATTGCGATATCACTGGTCGGCCCCCTGATAAATCTCGTTATTGCCGGCCTTCTGTTCATCCTGGCCGGCGGGCGAGTCGGGGCCGCCATCCCCGGTTTGTATCCGGAATCCGGCAGGGCGTTCGTCGCCGGCCTAATCGGCGTAAACATAATGCTGGCCGTATTCAACCTCATCCCTGCCTTCCCTATGGACGGCGGCAGGGTCCTTCGCGGCATACTGGCAATGAGAATGAATTACGTGCGGGCCACAACGTGGGCGGCGTCCATTGGGCAGGCAATAGCGACTGTCTTCATATTCTACGGCGTTTTCTACAACTTTTGGCTGGCACTGATAGGAATTTTTCTCTATCTGGGGGCGGGCTCCGAAAAACAGCAGGTCGTCTTGCAGTCGCTCTTGGCCGAGGTGCCGGCCGGCGAGGCGATGACCACCGAATACATCAGCTTGCGCCCGGATGATTTGTTAGTCAACGCCCTTGAGCATTTCCACCACGGCAGTCAGCAGGATTTCCCCGTCATCGGCGACAACGGCATCGAGGGAGTGCTAACGCGAGACCGGATACTGGCGAGCATCCATACCAAAGGGCTGAATGTGCCGGTCTCGGAGGTGATGGACGAAAACTTCGGCTCGGTAAGCCCAAGAATGGGGCTTGATGAAGTTTATAAGAAGCTCCTGGCCAGCGGAAAAACCGCGGTTGCGGTGATGGATGCCGGTGAGCTTAAAGGAATGATATGTCTGGACGGCATCAGCCGATATTTTATGGTTAAAGCGGCCCTGAAAGGGGTTGATGCGAGAATTTCGTGGCCAACGTAAGAAACGCCTCGGGGGTATAACCCGGCGAAAAGTCCGATTTCTTCCGCACTGGGGCTTGCCCTGGCTTGATTTGTGGCTACAATTGTGTATAAGCAAATCACGGCTCTTCGGAAAAGGGAATGCGCGCAAAGAAGCGAACGAAAAATATCACGGCAATCATTGGAGGTATGAACGATATGTGGGGCAAAGAGGATAACAGAATCAACAGGAGAGACTTTCTAAAAACGGCAGGAATCGCCGGGGTAGGCAGTGTAATCGCGGGAACAAAAGACAGCGGTGCGGATGCAAATGAGCCAAATGCTGCGGCGGCTCCGCAAATGCCGGTGCAGAAGGTGCCCAGACGCAAACTCGGCAAAACAGGCGTCGAGGTGCCCGTATTATCGCTGGGTTTCGGCAGACCCGGCGATTCGGTGGTCCTCAGACAGGCGCTCGACTGGGGTGTAAACCACTGGGACACGTCACTGTCTGCCGCAAATGGAGCAAGCGAACAAAGTATCGGCGACTTTATCGCGAAAAACCCCGACCTGCGGAAAGAGATGTTCATAGTCACCAAAGAGGCGAATTCAAAGACACCCGATGACGTTGAAAAATGCCTGCAGACGTCTTTGAAGCATCTCAATACTAATTACATAGACCTGTATTTCGGCGTCTATATGGTTAATAACCAGACGAGGTTTACAGAGGACGTGAGAAAATGGGCCGAGAATGCCAAGAAGCGAGGTCTGATAAAATACTTCGGCTTCAGCACCCATGAGAATATGTCTCAGTGTCTGGCGGCCGCGGCAAAGCTCGACTGGATTGACGCCATACAAACGAAGTATGACTTCCGACTAATGCAGGATAAGCAAATGCAGGAATCAATCGAGGCCTGTCACAAGGCGGGCATCGGGCTTATCGCAATGAAAACACAGAGTATGCGACCCCGTGGCGCCCCGGCCGATGCAAATGCCGAAGCCGAAGCCGACAAAAAAATGATTGCTCATTTTCTCCAGAAGGGCTTCACCGAAGGACAGGCAAAAATAAAGGCGGTCCTCGAAGACCAGCGCATAAGCTCGGTTTGCTCAGCGATGAACAGTTCCGCGATGTTGATGACCAATGTCGCCGCGGCCCTCGACAAAACCAAACTGGCGGCCGAAGATATGGACGTGCTCAAACGATACGCACAGGCAACCTGCAGCGGCTATTGTGCCGGCTGCGGGCAAATATGCGAGCAGGCGGCTTCGAATATGCCGGTCAGCGATATTATGCGATGCTTAATGTATCACGACGGCTACGGTGACGTTGCTGAAGCAAAACAGGTCTTCGCGCAGATTCCCGCCGAGACAAGACAACGTTTGTTGAGCGTGGATTACAGCGTCGCAGAGACGCGCTGCCCGAATCGTATGCCGATAGCCCGGCTCGTCGCTGATGCCGTAACCAAACTGGGCTGAATCGAGACAAAGGTGTCGAACCACGATACAATCGGGGTCGTATAATCGGCTATCGAACAGAATTACAACGCAGGGAGCCGATGATTTAGGAGAATACATTATGAGAAGACTGGTGTTAGGGGTCGTGGGCACGCTGATTTTGTTATTTGCTGTTGACGGCGCTTTGGCTCAGGAACAAGGGGATGAGAAAGCCCGCCTGTCCCCACCGGTTAGCGGCACTGAAACCGAGGCTAAAGCTACGAGGCAGGAACCGAACCTGCAGGCCGAGCCGAATAGGCAGGCCGGTGTTGTTGACCAGCAGCGGGAACAACTCCGCCAAAATGCCAGAGAGCAAATGCGCCAACGGATATTGCAGCGTCGCGGCAGTGAGGCCTTGCCCGGACGGACATTGGATGCGAATGCACCAGCGGGCGCAAAAGGCAGGGATGAACCGGTTGATAGGACAATTGCCGGCGACTCTCAGCGTCAGCAACAATTGACGATGGTTGAGCAGCAGATAGCGGTCGAAGAGAACAAGCACCGCGACCGCACGGCTCGGCTGAACAGAATCCGTGAGCTGGCCCAGCAGCAGAACGATGCCAACACGATTGCCCGCGTCGATAAGCTCATCGGGAAGGACAAGCCGCGATACGATGCAAAAATGCAGAGAATGAAGCACAGGAAAGACCTGGTGATTGAGTTTTCGCAAAGAGCTGCACCGCCTCAGGGCGGCGCTGATGCAAACAAGCGTAGTAATCAGCCCCAGGCCAACGAACCCGTCGAAAACAAATAAGCTGCGACTGATAAATTGCAGCACGATTGGTACAGATGATATTTTGCGGAGGTAACAGGATGTTGCGAAAGTTAATCGCCGTTGTTGTTATTGTGGTAGTGGCCGTCGCGGGGTTTGGCTGCAAAAAAACTCCCGCCAAATCACCCGCCCAAACCCCCGCCAAAAGTGCTCCACAAAAAACAGAGCAAAAAACAGAAGTCAAAAGTCAGGCAGAATATGACGCCAAGGCCAAGAAGGAAATCACATCCGAAAATATGCAGGCCGAGCTTGATAAGATTGAAAAAGATGTCCAGCAGGAAAACAAAGGAGGATTCTGAAGTCACGCCGGCTGTTATTACGTCGTATTCTGCCGCAAGGCAGCGGACGGCTGGGATGGGTTTATGATTCGCCTGACCGATGACCTGGTTATCAGCGACGACGACGTTGTTTATAGATTCTCCCGAAGCGCCGGCCCCGGCGGCCAAAACGTCAACAAGCTCAACACCCGCGTCACGCTCCTGTTCAACCTCACCGGCTGCCGCGGACTGACGGATGAACAAAAAAAACGCCTGCTGACCCGGCTTTCAGGACGGATTTCACACGATGGATTTTTGACGGTTGTCTCGCAGCGGCACAGAACCCAGAACGCCAACCGTCGCTCGGCACTACTCCGCCTTGCCGAGCTGCTCACAGCCGCCCTCAAAGATATACCCATAAGAAAGCGAACCGCCGTCCCGCACGCCGCAAAACAGAAGCGCCTTAGCCGCAAACGCCGCCGCAGCGAGCTTAAGCAGCTAAGAAAACCCGTTGGCTTTGACTAAGCGCCGCATGGTTTGCCGCTGTTTGTCGCTTATTTGACTGAGTCGTCGCTTGGCATACCGAGCTGTTTATACAGACCGCGCCTGGCTGCCTTGTCTATCTCCAGTATCTTCCTTGCATATTCGGCCACGTCTTTGGCCTTTGCCCTCGGGACAACCACGACGCCTTCGCCGTCCGCGACAATGACATCCCCCGGCTCAACCAGTGCGCCTCCGCAGACGATTGGCCGGTTCACGGATTCTATCTCGTTCCTGCCGGGCCTAATCCCCCTGCCGACCTTCTTCAGATACAGCGGAATCTTCTCAGTGATGATTTCGTCTGTATCACGCGCGGTGTTGCTTGTAACGACGCCGACGCATCCCGCCAGCTTCCAAGCCATTATGTTGTTGGACCCGATAGTGCCCATTTCCTCATCGCCCGCCTCGTCGATGACCACAACCGTGCCTTTGCGAATCAAAACCGTAAACGGCTCAGGCGACAGATTGTTATACCACTGCCCAACCCATGCGTAGAATGCGTTGGTGTCCATTGCCGGTGCGGGGGACTTGTTTGTGGGGACGTATCTCGCCGTAACCGCAATACCCGCGATGCGGTGCGTATAATGCTCAGTGTCCCGCCACAATGGCTTAATCTCAGGCGACATCAGACCGATGTTCTTCAAATCCACCTTGTCCATCCCGTCCGTAACATCAGCCACCCGCAAACCCTGGTAAAGTTTCAGTATTTCCTCATCCTCCTCCGCGCTGTAAACCCTCGTCGCGATGTAATTTTTGCCTGCCCTCAGTTCATCTGCTTTGACGTCCCTGGCTGGTTCGCTGGTTTTGGCAGCTTTGTTTGGCTCGGCGGGCTTGTTCGGCTCAGCCGCCACCGGCATATTGAACAATAGACCCCAGGCCGGAACCATAAGCGACGCCAAAACACAAATTCTTGTCTTAGCTTGTTCGGTCTTCATCTTCTGTCTCCTTAAGCACTAAATAACGTCGTGGTTTTCGCTGGCATACCCCAGTCCTTTATTTACCCCGTTAATTCCACGTCGATAGAGTTTTCCAGCACAGACCTGCTGGCGATAATAAGTTCCGCGCCGAGCCAAAACGCCTGCTCCATCGCTGCCGCGTGGTCCACTATTTTACCCGCCTCATCGACACTGCTGACAAACAGATTGGCAAAATAGCTAATATCAAGGGCGTCTAAGTAAAACTTCATAGTAAGCCGGACGCTCTCGAACATCTTTTTGCCCTTTGTCCCGCCGACCGCTATCACCATAGCGCGTCGGTCCCGGCCTGTTGTTTGAGCAAGGAGTTGTTTAATCACGTATTTGCGCGCCCACAAGCACTGGCATCGGTCGATGAGTATCTTCGCCTGAGCGCAGACGCTCATAAAATATATCGGCGTTGCAAAAATCAGACGGTCCGCTTCGAGCATCTTGGGCAGCACCATCTGAAAGTCGTCTTGAATCGGGCACTCGCCGGTCGCGTAACAATTGCCGCAAGCCGTGCAGGGCGATATGCTCAGTTTGCACAAACGCAGGTACTCCGCCTCGGCGCCAGTGGAGCTGGCGCCGGCCAGCGCCTGACGCAAAAGGATATCGCTGTTGCTTTTTTCTCTTGGGCTGGTTGATATACCGAGCACCTTCATACCTTTTCTCAGCCCCGCATCATCGGCTTTCTTCCTGATTGCCGCCGTCAAAACTACTTGCGGCTCTTTGATTCCCGTATCGCGTTTTCATAGGCCGCATTGACCGAATTCAGCATATCATCAACCTCTCTGGTGTCTATATGCAGGTCCGGGTACTTTTTCGCCAGCCCAGCCAGCTCCCCAAGGTCGTTTTTGACCCCGCGCAGAATGCCCAGTGCCTTCTGTATCGGCTGTTGGTATCCAAGTTGTTTCATCTTCATATCAAACGATTTTCTTATCTCCTCCACGCGCCGCATTGCCATTTGCAGCTCTCTTCTGGCGTTTGTTATTTTCCTGTCGATGACAACGTTTGCGTCGCTGGCCTGCAGTTGCTGCAGGAGCTGTTCCCGTGAGCTGACGAGTCCATCTGCGATTGTGCACTCGACGGCCTCCTCGGCGGTGAGGGTCAATAACGACCCCGCCTTATTCCAGGTGCGGACGATTTGCTGCTCGGGCCTCTTGTTTACCGGCTCAATGAACAGCCGCTTCGCCGCCTGATTTACTTCAACGACCTCGATAGCGCTATCAACCATTGCCCTTGCCAGCAGCCCGGGGCGCTTGTTCTGCTGTGCCAGTGAGGCAAGATAGGCCCGCCAGACGGAACTGTACTTTTCGTCAATTATCTCCTTATAACTTTTTTCCCTGCCCCGGCTGTCCGCCTTGACCTTTGAGAGAGTTACCAGGGTGGCTGCGCCTATCACCGTGTTATTTGCCATGTAAATCTTATTACAGGCCAGGGCAACTGCGGCGCCGGCGGATATGGCGCCGCCGTATTGGCCGCCCTTAATGAACGCTATTACGTCGCAGTTCGCTGCCTTTGTAATCGCCGCGCACATCCGCTGGGCCAGGTCGGTTCGTCCGCCGGGCGTGTCAATTTCCACTAATATCAGCAAAGGCCCCTCATCCGAAGCGGCCGCTATCGTCTGCTCGAAGGCGGTCGTCTCTATCTCGAACATTATCATATCATCGACGGGCAGCACCACCACTTTGTTATTTCTTCCGAGTCTGTCACGGGCGATTTCCCACTCCCCCGGATTCAGCTTGAAGGCCCCTTTTTCCTGCGCATAGACGCTCATTTGGCCGTTTTCGGCCTTATTGCTGACGTATCCGTGAAGCACCTCTTTGGTCTGACGATTGGTAAACGTGTCGCAATAGCAAACGTCTGCAAAAACAAGCAGATACGTCAATATCGGAATGAATATCGCCTTCGGCTCTTTCATAATCACAACCTTCCGCTTTTTGCCTATTTACATTGATTATACCAGATACAAAGGGGACAGGCCAATAGGAGAATTGTGGTTGTTTGGGCTGAATGTGGAGAACGGCGCTTGAAAAAAACCAGCTCTGTGGTAAAAGAGTTAATACCTCAATTCCCTGGAGCACCGGGGTTTTTCTCGGGATTTCGGTATGGCGGTTCAGTTTATACTTGGACGAAGCGGCACGGGCAAAACACACCATTGCGTCCGCGCAATTGTGGATGCACTCCTGCAACCCGTCCCGAGCAGAGCCTGCGGTGAGCGAAGTCGAACCGTCGAGGGGCAACCCGACGACCGGCCTCTACTGCTTTTAGTCCCCGAACAGGCAACCTATCAGGCCCAAAGAGCCATCTTGGGCGACCCACCTGCCTCGCCTGACTCGCAGGCGAGTCGAGGCGGGCGAATAACCGGCTACAACCGCCTCCACGTCCTCTCATTCGACCGCTTGGTCTATCTTGTTCTCGGCAAAAGTACCGCCCGACCCGCTATCTCCCGCCTGGGCCGGGCAATGGTTATTCAAAGGATACTCCGCGATTGCGCCCCCAAACTCAGCGTCTTTGCCGGCTCCGCCAAACTCCCCGGCCTGGGCAAACGATTGTCCGATACGATTGCCCAGCTTCAGCAATACGCAAACGGCCCCGACGATGTTAAAGACGTTGTCTGCAAGCTGATAAAACAGCAAGGTGATGGTTTAACGTCTGCTAAATTCACCGATATAGGAATTGTCTTTGAGGAGTATCTGAAGTTCATCGAAGGCAGGTTTCTCGACCCCGATATTCAATTACGCTCCGCCTGCAAAGCCGTCGCGGGCGCCGATTTTGTGCGGGGAGCAAAACTCTGGGTCGATGGCTTCGCTGGTTTCACCGCAGGCGAGCTTGCGCTGCTGACCGAGCTGCTCAAAGTCGTCGAAGATTCCCAAATCGCACTTTGTCTTGACCCGTCCACGACAAACCTGACTAATCCCGACAAGACCCAAATTGACCTCACTGATTTATTCGGCCCCACCATCCAGACCTATGCTGACCTTGTTGAGCGGATAAAAAAGTGCAAACTTACACTTGCCGACCCCGTCATTCTGAATAAGCCGCACCGCTTTTCCAACAGCCCCCCGCTTGCCCACATTGAACGCAATATCTTCGCATCTAATCCACACAGAATTTCTGTGACCCAACATTTTACCGCCGAGAACGCTGAGACCGCGGGGAACAAAAATAGAATTTTCTCTGCGAACTCTGCGTGCTCTGCGGTGAGAATTGTCTCAGCTCCCAACGCCCGTGCCGAGGTGCAGTTCGTCGCCCGACAGATAACAAAATTAGTCAGAAACGCCGGCTGTCGATACCGCGACATCGCCGTTATCGCGTCCGATATCGACCAGTACGAAAACTACATCAAGGCCTGTTTCGATGACTACCGAATCCCCGTCTTCATAGACAAACGCAGACCCCTGAACCAGCACCCGGTAATCGAGATGATTTGTTCTGCCCTTGCTGCCGTGACAAATGATTTCCCTGCCAACGAGATATTCGCATACCTCAAGACCGACCTCCTCGGCCTCCAGCGAAGCGACGTTGACCTCCTCGAAAACTATTGTCTTGCCTTTGGCATCACCGCCTCCGACTGGACAAGCGACAAACCCTGGCAATACGCGGGCGATAAAGCCGACCAGTTCAACGAACAGCACGTGAACCAAATTCGCCAAAAGGCAATCTCGCCTCTGCTCCAGCTGCATAGACAACTTACCGATGCCGCCGACTCCCGGAAACTGCTCTCCCCGGAACAGTTCACAAAAATCATCTTCGATTTTCTCGAAACGACGGAAGTTCGCAAACGCCTGTCCCTCTGGGTCGAGCAGGCGCTCCGGCAGGCGGATTTCGCCGCCGCCGACGAGCATCGCCAGCTTTACGACCGGCTCATCGATGTCTTTGACGAATTAGTCGAGGCCTTCGCCGGTTCACCCCTCTGCTGCGAAGATTATCTTGCCATTATCCGCTCCGCCTTTTCCCAGATGACGCTGGCCTTCATACCTCCCAATCTCGACCAGGTCCTCGTTGGTTCGATTGAGCGCAGCCGACATCCCGATTTGAAGGCCGTCTTTCTCATCGGCACAACCGAAAGGCAATTCCCCGCCCCCGTCGTTTTCGACAGCATCTTGAGCGAGGAAGACCGCCTCGCCGCCCAGGCGTCAGGCCTTGACCTGCCTCCGGGTGTCCGTCAGGAATTAGCCAACCGACCCTATCTGGCCTATATCGCCTTTACAAGACCATCCGAGTTTCTCTGCATTACCTACCCGGCCGTTGACCAGAAATCAAACGCAGTCGTCCGCTCGCCTTTCGTCGATAACCTGTGCCTGTTGTTTGACGACCTCAAAGAGGAATCGGCTGCATCATCGCTGCCGACAATCGAAGAAGTTTGCAATACCCTCGAGCTTGAGGATGTCCTTTGCTGCGGCTCCACCGATGAGCAGTTAGAAGGGCTTTTGCGAGACATTGTCAACGACGACCAGCTCGCTGCGATTGGCTCAAAGGTGGCGCACGCAATCGATTATGAAAATAAAGCAATGCTTGATGACTCGGTTGTCCGCCAGCTTTTTGGTAAACAGATTACCAGTTCCGCATCTCGGCTGAGCACCTTTGCCGCCTGCCCCTATAAGCACTTCGCAAGATACGTCCTCGACCTGAAAAAACGCGACGAATTCAAGCTCGAACCGCTCGATGTCGGCGACTTCTATCACCGCGCCCTCGACAGGTTCCTCAAAAGGACCGTCGTCGACAAAGTTAATTTCGAAACAATCGACCAGACTGCATTAATTAAGATTCTAAACGAACAGGTCGAAAAATTGTGCCACGATGACCCCTTCATCTCCAAATTTGCAGCACACAGCCCGCACAACAGCTTCATCGTCCACTCCGCGATGGAATATCTGCAGGATTGCGTCGTTGCCATATCACAAATGATTCGTGCCGGCAGCTTCAGACCCGCGATGTCCGAGATTTCATTTGGCCAGCCGAAATCCGCCGGCCCAGCCATCGGCGAATTCTGCATTACCCTTAGCGACGGTCGCCGGCTTTCGCTCAATGGCCGAATAGACCGCCTCGATATCGCGCAGATTGACGGCCGAAAAGTCGCACTCGTCTTCGATTATAAGAAACGCTCCGAAAGCTCCTTTAGCTGGGCCGAGTTCTTCTATGGACTGGATATCCAGCTTGCGATTTATATGCTCGCCGTCAGAAACACCGCCCAGAAGGTTGCCGCCGATGTCGCCGGCGCATTTTATCTCCCCATCGAGGTAAGCCCCACCGATACATCACCTGGCGAATTGGCCGACAGCCGTTCAAAATTCACTCGCAAGGCAAGAGGGATATTCAACGGCCAATACGCCCGCTCACTCGACCCCACGGTCTCAAAAGACAGCCGCTTTTATAACTTCTATGTCACCAAGGATGGCGAGCCCTACGGAAAATACAATTGGCTCGGTGCACTTACTCCAGCACACTTCGATGACTTTCTCACTTTTTGCTCGCGAAAAATAGCCGACCTTGCCGGGCAAATCGTGTCTGGCAAAATCACTGCGACGCCTTATCGTCTCGGCACGGTCTCGCCGTGCAGTCAATGCGAATATAAGCCGGTCTGTCGATTCGATTGGCAGATAAACAACTACAACCTGCTGACATCCGTCAATAAACAGCAGGTCCTCGAACAGATAACAAACGCCGATGAACCAGAAAAACGTTAAATGGACAACCCAGCAGAGCCGGGCAATTGAAGAACACGCCAAGAGCGTCTTCGTCTCCGCCTCAGCCGGGACCGGCAAGACCGCCGTCCTGTCGGGCAGTTGCGTTGACGTCGTAAGGAACGTCTCCGCCTGTCCTGACGTCTGGAGTATCCTCGTTGTTACCTTTACCGATATGGCCGCCGAGCAGATGCGCTCACGCATCGCCCAGCAGTTAAACTCTGCAATCGAGGCAAGCAAAGAGCCGGCCCTTCGTCAGCACCTCCGCCGCCAGCTCATTCTTCTCGGCGCCGCCGACGTCAGCACCATACACTCGTTCTGCAAACGATTGATAACCGGGCATTTCTACAAGCTCGAACTCGACCCCACATTTGGCATAATCGACGCCGACGAAGCAAAACTCCTTAAAGCCGAGGTCCTCGAAAAAACAATCGACTATGGCTGGAAGCAGGATAATCTCACCGAGGCGTTGCGGCAGCTTCTTTCCCGAAGGGACCTGCGGACTAACGACGGCTTCCCCGCCAGAATAATCGACATAAGCGATTTCCTCGACGGAGTCGTGTCGCGCGATGACTGGTTGACACGCGCACAAATACTGGCCGAATCGACAAATCCTTTTGCCACGGACCTCGCCGAAAACCAAAAACAAATCGTCGCCGAACAATTGCAAAACGCCGTCAGCCGACTGCACTGCGCACTGAAGATTTACCAGGCAAATAACCCCGCGGGCAAATGGGTTTCCAAATACGAGAACGATTACATCAGGCCCGTCGAGCAACTGCTCGAATGGCTCAAGGCCGGCCGCTGGGACACCGCCGCGGCGGCAATAATCGGCTTTGAAAGGCCGACAGTTTATACGCCCAAAGATGCCTCGCCGGCCCTCGGCGATTTGATATCAAAAATGGTCAGAACGGCCCTCGACTCAGTTAAAAATCTCAGGGACCTGGCGATTTTGAATCCCGACTACCTGAATAAATTCGCCGGCGCCGTCAACTTGCAGACAATGGTCCTCGTCGAGTTAGTCAGGCAGTTTGACAAGTTCTACACCCAGGCCAAAAAGGCAATCAACTGCCTGGATTTCGCCGACCTCGAACACTATGCACTCCGACTTCTTACCGCTGAGGGAAAAAGGTGTCAGCCTGCCCTGAGCGGACCTGTCTTGCCTGTCCTGAGCGGAGTCGAAGGGGAACCGTTTTCTCTTGAACCGTCCGAAACTGCACTGGCACTGCGGCAAAAATACAAATACATATTTGTCGATGAATGTCAGGACATCAATCGCGTCCAGCAGGCAATACTCGATATGCTAAGCTCGCCCGGCAACGTCTTCGCGGTCGGCGACCCCAAGCAAAGCATTTATCGCTGGCGCGGCGCCAGACCCGAAATCTTCCTCGAACATCTTAAACGAGCGTCAACTCAGCCGAAAGGCGAAAACCTCGGCCTGCGTGTGGACCTCAACGTCAACTTCCGCTCCGTTAAGCCAATCCTCGATTTCGTCAACCTGGTCTTTGGCCGGATAATGACCGCCCCTTTTACAAGTATCGATTACGACGCCTCGGCCCACCTCCAGCCCGCCTCGCAGAGTAGCGATACAACGACAACCAGCCCAGCCGTCGAGCTGCACATACTCGACAAGACACAAACCGATGCCGAAAGCGACGACCAGCAGGAGGAAGAACAAACCGACAGCCAATCAACACAACCTTTTACCGGCAGGCAGTTACAGGCGGCGATGATAGCACAACGAATAAAGCAAATGGTCGGCGCTGATACAACCACGCCGGCGCTTCATATTCTCGACAAACAAACCGGCTGCCCCCGACCCGTCGAATATCAGGACATCGTCATACTTATGCGCTCCCTCGCCGGCAAGAACGATTTTGTCGAGACACTTCGCCTAAGCGGCATCCCCGTAAGCTGCGAGGCAACCGCCGGCTATTTCGAGGCCACAGAAATTACCGATATGCTCTCCTTATTGAAAGTCCTCGACAACCCGCGGCGCGATATCGAGCTTGCCGCCGTCCTGCGTTGCCCCTTCTTCGGTTTTACCGACTCCCAGCTTGCCAGAATCCGATTATGGGGCAAAAAGGACAATCGCAAACTTTGCTTTTACGATTGCGTCCTCGGCTGCAGCCAGTCAGCAGATGACCAGGAATTGGCGGACAAATTAACAACCGCGATTGCCGCTCTCGAAAATTGGCGGACCATCGCACGCCGAGGCCGAATCGCCGAATTGATTTGGCATATCTATCGCCGGTCCGGCTTCCTCTCATTCGTCTGCGCCCTGCCTGATGGTCTCGCCCGCAGGGCCAATCTGCTCAAACTGCACGACAGGGCCATTCAATTCGAGGGTTTTGCCGGCAACGCAGGCGTCCCCTCCCTTACTCGCTTCATCGAATTCGTCGAAAAACTCCTGACCGCCGGCCAGGACTGGTCGCCCGCAGAGCCCGAATCCGCCGCTGGTAACGCAGTCCGCGTCTTGAGCGTCCACAAAAGTAAAGGCCTTGAATTTCCCGTCGTATTTGTCGCCGACCTCGACGGCCAGTTCAGCAAAAAAGATTCCAAACAGGATTGCCTCGTCGATGAGCAATCGACTTTGGGACTCCGCATCATCGATGCCGACAGCAATTCCCGCCTCGACTCGCTGGCTTACCAGGTAATCGAACGGCACGCCCGGCGCAACTCACTCGCCGAGGAGATGCGCATCCTCTACGTCGCGATGACAAGGGCGATGGACCGGCTTGTGCTCGTGGGCTGTAAAGATAAAAAAAAATGCCGGAACATTCTCGCCACCTCACTTCTCTTTGCCAACCGGCCCGTCCCACACTGGCATCTGGAAACCTGCCGAAGTCACCTCGACTGGATTTTGTGCGCATTGAGCCCCGGCGCGCCGGGGCTGCATCAGGCCTTTCAAACTGCTCTGCCGACCCAGGCATCCGACGACAATTTGTTTCACGTGCAACTCTACGCCCACCAGGAACTGGCTCAACTGTCTGCTCTTGTCCGAAACTCAACACTCAAAACTCAAAACTCAAAACAAAACGCTAAATCCAGTGCGCACAACCTCACCCGGCTCAAACAGTCCCTCAACTGGCGCTACCCATTCGGGGACGCGCCTCTCCTGCCGGCAAAAAGAACGGTCACCCAGTGGACGCACCGCAATGACGAATTTACAAAAATCGACTACTCGATGTCCCTGGGCCGAATGCCAAAAGTAATTCCTTCTGCCGAGAGGGTTGACGGCAGAAGTATCGGCACAGCAACCCACCTCGTCATATCACAGATTGATTTGAACAAACCCATAACAACAGAATCAATAACCCGACTGATAGATAAACTCCCCGCAGAAGGCGCAAGCACCCAGTCGGTCGCATCACAGATAGATGCCGAATCGATAGTAAAATTTTTCCAAACCGAGCTGGCGCAAATGGCACTCGATAAAAATAATCTCGTCTGGCGCGAATGGCCCTTCACCTTCTCCGTCCCCGCCTCCCAATGGGTCGAATCCGCTCAGCGAACGAACGACGAGCGACGAGCGACGAGCGACGATTCAATTATCGTCCAGGGCATAATCGATTTGCTTATCAAAACGCCAAAAGGCCTTCTGGTCGTTGATTTCAAGACCGATGACGTATCCGCCGGCGATGTGCCTCACCGAGCCGAATTATATCGCCCGCAGCTTGACCTTTACGCTCAGGCCGCTGCCGCCATCACAGGCCAAAAAGTATTAGCCAAATGGCTCTGTTTCCTCCATCCCGGCTGCACAATCGAGTTGACTTCGGCCCAGCTTACAGGTAATCAATAATCAATGTAAAATAGTCGGTCGAGTCAGAAACGCAAAAATTGAGGAGGGTAAAGAAGATGAAAATATCAGCCGTTCTCGTGGCTCTGCTTAGCCCGTCTTTTGCCTGCCTGGCCCTGGCTCATTGCGAACCACTCAAACTGCTCGGCTCCGATACCGCCGCCGACGACCGCTTTGGCGTCTCCGTCGCAATCGACGGCAACATCGCCGTCGTCGGCGCATATCTGAATGACTCTAATGGGCCTAATTGCGGGGCCGCCTATGTGTATGAGCTTTCCGGCTCGCGCTTGATTGAACACCAAAAGCTGACGCCATCCGACGGCTTCCCCGGCGACCAGTTCGGCCGCTCCGTTGACGTCTGTGGCGACACCATCGTCATAGGCAGCTACCTCGATGACAACACCGACCCGAACACCGGCTCCGCCTATGTCTTTACTTGTGCATCCGGTGTCTGGTCTCAACAGCAAAAGCTCACCGCCACCGACGCTGCCGCCGGTGACCAGTTCGGCATTTCCGTATCCGTCAGCAGCGATGCGATTGTCGTCGGCGCCTACGGTGACAACAGTCACACCGGCGCTGCTTATGTTTTTGTCCGAAACGGCCCTATTTGGGGCCAGCAGCAAAAACTCACCATTTCCGATGCTAACACCAATGACATGTTTGGCTATGCCGTTGTCATAGACGCCAACACCCTCATTATCGGTGCCCGTAATAACAATCACTCCGGCTTAGACGACGCCGGCTCCGCTTACATCTTCACTCGTACCGGTCAAATTTGGTCCCAGCAGGCCGTTCTTTTTGCCTCCGACGCGAGTATAGCGGACCACTTCGGATTTTCCGTTGCAATTGACGGCAATTGGGCTGTCATCGGCGCCTATGAGTGCGATATCAACGGCGTTCCTGATGCGGGCGCTGCTTATGTCTTCGCAAGGACCGACGCCGGCTGGGTCGAACGACAAAAACTCTTCGACGCAAACGACCCCTGTAGCAGCGAGGATTTCGGCTGGTCGGTCGCAATAGAAAATGACACCATCCTCGCCGGCTGCCCCTCTGATTCGCTCGACGGTAAACAAACCGGCTCAGTCTTTGAATTTGTCCGCTCAGGCGTAACCTGGGTTCAGCGCGACCGGCTCACGGCCCCCGACGCCAACAAGGACGACGGCTTTGGCTCCTCTGTGGCGTTGTCCGCCGGCCGCCTTATCGTAGGCGCCCCTTACGATGATGACGCCGGTCTCAACTCCGGCTCTGCATACATCTTCAACAGTTCAGCCGGCGACTTCGATGGCGATTCTGACGTGGACTTCTACGACTTTGCTGTCCTGGCTGACTCCTGGCTGCAAAACGACCCTTTAAGGGATATTGCCCCGCCGCCCTTCGGCGACGGCATCGTCGATATAATGGATTTGGCCGTCCTCTGCGATAACTGGCTCGCCGGCAAATAGCTTGAATCGCCGACCTGCATTTGTATAATGTCTCCTCAATATGTGATGAAGAGTAATTATGGTCTTCAGGAGCAGTATCAAATGGCAAAGGCGGCAAAGGCAAATGCGGTAGTAGGTCAATCAGGCGGGCCGACGGGCGTTATCAACGCTTCACTGGTCGGTGTCATTAATGAAGTCTGCAAGCATCCGGAAATAGAAAATCTCTATGGAGCGATTCATGCAGTCCAGGGAATGGTCAGGGAGGACTTCGTTGACCTCAAGCAGATTTCAGTCCAGGATGCCGCAGGTATCGCCGGTTGCCCGTCCGCTGCGCTGGGTTCCAGCCGCGATAAGCCCGATGAGGAGTATTGCAAAAAGATTTTCGAGGTCTTCAAAAAACGCAACGTTCGTTACTTCTTTTACATCGGCGGCAACGACTCGGCGAATACCGCTCACATAATCAATCTGATGGCTGCCGAGGTCGGATATGAGTTGCGGGCGTTTCATATCCCCAAGACCGTCGATAACGACCTGCTCGTTACCGACCACTGTCCCGGCTATGGAACAGCCGCAAAATTTGTCGCCTGCGCTACTTTAGGTGATGACCTCGACAACCGCGCCCTGCCCGGCGTAAAAATCGACGTCATTATGGGCAGGCACGCCGGTTTTCTGACCGCCGCCGCCGCTCTGGCCAAAAAAAGGGACGACGACGGCCCACACCTGGTTTACATACCGGAGCGGCCCGTTTCAATGGACAAATTCCTGGCTGACGTGAGCGCCGTTTATAAAAAGCTCGGCCGATGCGTCATCGCTGTCAGTGAAGGTATCTGCGACACCGACGGCGACGTCTGGACCAGGAAAATTGCCGACACCGGCGAAAAAGACGCCCACAACAATATCCAGCTTTCAGGCACCGGCGCACTTGCCGACTTTTTGGCTGCCCAGGTCAAAAACGCCTTGAAAATCAAGCGCATCCGCGCCGACACCTTCGGCTACCTGCAGCGAAGCTTCGCCGGCTTCCAGTCGCCCGTTGACGTCGAGGAGGCCGTCAGGTGCGGGCAATACGCCGTAAAATTCGCTATGACCGAGCAAAGCGGCTCCGTCGCAATCAAGCGGCTTGGAAACGGCGAGAATTATGCCGTCGATTACGTATGCACCGAGCTGCACAACGTCGCGGAAAAAAGCAGAACGATGCCCGATGAGTTCATCAACGCCGAAGGCAATGGAGTAACTGAAAAGTTTATTGAGTATGCTTCGCCGTTGACCGGCGAATTGCCGAAAACATATTACCTCGGTTTATATCCCAGGGTTTAACCGCGGACCCGCCGAAGGGCGAGCCCACCTTTTGGTGAGGCCTCGCTTCCGGCGGGGTCTCGCCAAAGGCGGATTGCCTGGCTAAATGACCAAGACGAAGATTGTTGCCACTCTCGGCCCGGCGTGTATCGATGCCGGGATTATGCGAGCAATGCTGGCTAACGGCGTTAGCGTCTTTCGTCTTAATTTCTCGCACGGGACGATTGAACGCCACGCCCAATCGCTCAATATCCTCAACTCGGTTCGGACGGGACACGAAGATACCACGGCGGTAATGGGCGACCTGTGCGGGCCTAAAGTAAGAATGGGCCGCATTGAGCCGGAGCCAGATATGCTGCTTCAGGGGGACACTGTTGCTATCGTACCCGGCAATGAGACGGGTAACGCTCACAGGTTCTGCACTAATTATCAGCCGTTTGTCAGCGACGTTAAACCCGGCCACCGGGTCTTCATAGATGACGGCCGGATTTCGTTGGAGGTGACGGGTTCCAGTAATAACGAGGTGTTATGCAAAGTCGTCGTTGGCGGCCCTGTATATAGTAACAAAGGGATAAATCTGCCCGATACCGACGTGAGCGTTTCTGCCGTCACCGAACACGATTGGAAGTGCGTGGACTGGTCTATTAAAAACGACCTCGATTTCCTCGCGTTGAGCTTTGTCCGAAGTGCCGGTGAAGTGGCTGAGCTGAAACAATATCTGGCAAAAGCCGGCTCGAACATCAAGGTAATAGCAAAGATTGAAAAACCGCAGGCAGTGAACGCCCTCGAGGAGATTGCCGCAGTTAGCGACGGCGTCCTTGTGGCTCGCGGCGACCTGGGTGTCGAGATGGATTTGGCCGAAGTGCCCCTGATTCAGAAACACATCACCGATATGTGCAAACACCTGGGAAAGCCCGTCATCGTGGCAACACAAATGCTCCAGAGCATGATAGACAACCCCGTAGCAACCAGGGCGGAGGCATCAGACGTTGCTAACGCAATAATAGATGGCTGTGATGCCGTCATGCTATCCGGCGAAACAGCCGTGGGCAAGTATCCGGTTGAGGCGGTAAGGACTATCGGCCGGATTGCCCATGTTACAGAGGCCTACATCGACAAACACTCTGAAAGGCATCCGAGAACAGCCACATCGGAGGAACTGCGGGTAACCGAGTCAATATCACGAAGCGTCGGCTACGTTGTTGACGATATCGGCCCCCGGCTCGTTGTAGTATGGTCCCAATCAGGCGGGGCGGCACGGCTCTTGAGCAAAGCACGCATAGATGTCCCAATACTGGCGTTGAGCTCCAGCCAGAGAGTCTGCCGGCAAATGTGTCTGGATTACGGCGTGAAACCTTATTGCCTGCCAATACCCGGAACAATAGACGAGTTCGTCAGGGTGACAGATGAGCTGCTGGTCTCGCGTGAGCTGGCCCAGCCGGGCGACAAGGTCGTTCTCGTGGCGGGACAGCCGCTTGGCGAACCAGGCAGGACAAATACACTGGTTGTGCACGTAGTCACCGGACGTTGAGACGGCATCGGGCACAAGATTCCCCGAGTGCGTTTTAAGGTATGTTTGTGAGGAGTGTTGGCTATGGATGAGCTGGATTTTCGTATTGCGACGCTGGGAAAGGCAACGGTTGACTCGCCCATTCTATTCTCAAAAGTGCGCGGAAACAAAATAGCGAACTACGTCAGTGACAAAGAACGCGTAATCTACGCCGTTGACACAACCTGCGACTCATCCCCGCGGCAGTTTGGCCAATGTGAGCTGATGGAAAAGGCAGGCCCAAGGGAAAAGGTGTATTTCAAACCTTCTGACGTGCACGCCGCCGTAGTTACCTGCGGCGGCTTGTGTCCCGGCCTCAACGACGTGATACGCGCCATTGTTATGTGCCTTTGGTACCGATACGGCGTTCGCAGGATAAGCGGCGTTCGGTATGGCTATCGCGGTTTCATCGAGCGCTTCGGGCTTGCGATGCTGGAGCTGACGCCGGATGGTGTATTGGATATCCATCGGGCCGGAGGGACAATCCTGGGCTCGTCGCGTGGTTACGGAAACGAGGCCGGCGAGATAGTGAACACGCTCCAGCGGCGAGGTATTAATATCCTTTTTGTTATAGGGGGGGATGGCACTCTGCGTGGGGCGATGGGGATTTCGGAAGAAGTAAGAAAACGCGGACTAAAAACAGCAATTGTGGGGATTCCAAAAACAATAGATAACGACCTCAGCTTTGTTCAGGCCTCGTTTGGTTTCGCGACGGCCGTGGCACAAGCAGTTTACGCAATCGCCGCAGCTCATACTGAGGCAAAAGGGGCTATTAACGGAATCGGACTGGTTAAAGTAATGGGCAGACAATCGGGATACATCGCAGCGGGCACGGCGCTGGCAAGGAACGAAGTCAATTTCGTGCTTGTGCCTGAGGTGCCGTTTGAGCTGGACGGTGATAACGGTCTGCTCGCCCATCTTACCAGGCGCCTCGAACAACGCGGCCATGCGGTGATTCTGGCTGCCGAAGGAGCGGGCCAGGAGCTCCTCGAGCGGACCAATGCCGTTGACGCCTCCGGAAATATGGAGCTCGCGGACATCGGCCGATACCTTCAGCAGCACATCTGCGACTACTTCAAAAAGAAGAACATTGAAATCAACTTGAAATTCATTGACCCGAGCTACATAATACGGGCCGCGCCTGCGAACACGACCGATTCGGTATATTGCGAGCGGCTCGGCTCAAACGCGGTTCACGCGGCAATGACGGGCAGGACCGAGGTGCTTATTGGTCTGGTGCATAACCAGTACGTGCATATCCCGATTCGCTTGGCCGTCTCTCGGCGCAACGTTATTGACCCGAATGGCCCGCTTTGGCGCGATGTAATTGACGCGACGGGCCAGCCGGTGCTTATGACAAACTGAGCAGTTCGCCAGTATCCGGTTTACCGCCGGCCCGTTGAAAACCGAATATCTGACCAATTGCCCAAGGGTGTTGGGTATAGATAAGCTTTTGGGAGGGGACAAAGGCCTGTTCTGTCCCGGCTTGCCGGGAAACAGGCCTGTTTTTTACCGCCGCTTTTTGCCATAATGCGCTGAAATGAACGTCTTTAGCGTCAACAACGTGTTTTTCACCGTTCTCGGTTACCCGATGAGCTATATCGAGCTCTCGGCCACCCTTTTGATTGTCATCTATGTCCTGCTTATTACTAAAAGAATCGTTTACGCCTGGCCTTTGGGGATATTCACGTTTTCGCTTTTTGCGGTGCTGTTCTACCAGGTCCGCCTCTATTCCGACTTCTTCGAGCAGTTCTACTATATCGGCAACTGCTTCTACGGCTGGTGGGTCTGGCGAGCCGCTCGCCCCCGCCGTTTTGCTTCGCCTACTGCCGCGTCCTGCGACGCGAGTCGCAGCGGCGAGCAAAAGCGAAGCAGCGGGGGCAAAGGCGAAAACAAAGAATTGGATGTCTCTCGCTGCACTCGAAAAACATATCTTATCATTGCGTCGATAATCGCGGGCTGCGGGACCCTTTTGGGTTTTACGATGAGCAGGATTCATATTTATCTGCCAACGTTATTTTCCCAACCCGCGGCTTATCCCTATATCGACGCCTTTGCCACGATAATGGGGTTTGTCGCCGCGGCCCTTATGGCCCACAGGAAAATCGAATCGTGGTTCTTGTGGATTTGCGTCAATTTGATTTGTATCTGGCTGTATTACGCACGGAGCGTAAAATTCGTCGCGATTCTATATATTTTCTTCCTCGCCCTCGCCCTCAACGGCCTGATTACCTGGAGCAAAGAACTTCGTAAAACACGGGTGAAATCCTGATTTTGTTCTCGGTTAAGCTTTTCAATATGCTTGCAGAATTCCCATAACTATTATAAAATGACATTATGCCAGAGATATCAAGATTTTTGGGGATTGTGATAGGTATGTTTTATCGTGAACATGCCTCTCCGCATTTCCACGCGGCATACGCCGAATATCAGATCACGGTGGACATCAAAACGGGTGTCGTGCACGGCGATTTCCCAAAGCGGGCTTTGCGATTAGTGCTGGAGTGGCTCGATATTCATAAAGACGAGCTTCTTGAGGACTGGCAGCTCGCCGAGCAGAGACGCCCATTGACAAAAATTGACCCTCTGGAGTAATACGATGATACCGAAAGTTATCGATGCAAAATACGTCAGGGATTTTGTGATTCACCTGCGTTTCGACGACGGCGTTGAAGGTGACGTGAATCTCCAGAATGAACTGGAAGGCGAGATATTCCAGCCGTTAAAGAACCCTTCATACTTCAGGCAGTTCACAATTTACAAAGAGCTTTTCACTATTTCCTGGCCAAATGGAGCCGATTTCGCCCCTGAATTCCTTTATGAGAAGTTAAAGGTTGCTGTGTAGAAAAACAAGTCCAACATCAACGGCCTGATTACTTGGACAAAAGAATTGCGGCGCAAAACCAAATCGCCGGAGAATTCTTGATGCTCCTATACCTTACCTGTAAAATTATGGGTACGATTATAAACCTTCGCATTGGATAAAGTTTTTGTGTGAGAACTTAGGGAGGTTAGTCATGTCAATATGGTTTAATTGCAAAAAATGCGGAGAAGCTCTTGCAGCAGTGGAAAAGAAAGCCGGTGATCGCGTTGCTTGTCCAAAATGTCGGGCAAGAAACAAAATCCCGGGAATAGCGATGCAATCGCAAGTTACTAAAGAGCAAATCGAACAGTTGCGGACGCAACTTAACCGACACCGGCAATCTCTTTGGATATTGTTCATATTATTGTTTTTGGGGATTGGACTATCGCTCTTAGGAGTCAAGTTTTTTATAGGAGTGGGTATTCTCGTTGGTATTATTTTTGCCGTCCTCGTCCCAATTTTAAAAACGTGTGAACATCTCGGTGTCAATAAAGTTATCAATATATTGTTGTTCTTCTTTTTATCAGTGATTTGGATGATTGTATGCGTAATATTGTACTTGGAACTGAAAAAGCGGATAGAATATTTGAAAAAAGCTGGGAATCGTGTCAATGAATCGTGATAGAATAATAAAGTAACGTGGCAATATTGCGCTTTTATAACTCAGCGTTTATTTTTAAAAATTTGTTTGTTGTCGTGAATTGGAGGAGAACTAATCAGCATGTCTAACCAGCAAATAGGTAAAAAGGAAGTTGAACGTTCAGAATTGTTCTACTTTTGGGATGCATATAAACACACGACAGGAGAGCAACTCTTTGAATTAGCTTCAATTGAATGCCCTGATTTTATATGCGCTCGGCCTAATGGCGAAAGAATCGGAGTTGAACTCGTAAATGTTATGCGTGACCCAGAAAGTGCCCAGTTTGAAGCTATTATCGATAAGAAGTTCCAGGCTGATCCACAAGACACTATGGATAGGATATTTGGCTTGCTGGACTACAAAGAACGCAAAAGATCTAAATACGGTCATTGGGCAGATAAGACTATTTTGGTACTGCAACTATTCGACTGTTCGATATCTTCTTTGAAGCGGTTACTTGATGAACTTAAAATCGATTTTACTGACTACGGATTTGTCGAAATTTGGCTGGCTGATTATACAGGTACTGAGGCCTACAGAGACATTGAGCTTTTCGGATTAGTGCCGGTTAGATGGTGGGGATATCACCAGCGTCAAAATCCTTATCGTAAACCCTATGGATGAAGGAGAGAAGTGAGCAGGAGAATTTTTTCTTCGACAAAAAACTTTGCCACCAAATCACTAAAGCACCAAGATTCTCTTTTGTTGTTAATAAAACAGTGTTTATCTGTGTCTGATTTATTTTTTTCTATGTGCTCTCAGCGAACTCTGCGGTGAAGCTAAGCGAACAGCGCTTCGGTGAACGTATCCGGGTCGAATCTTGCCCGTCCGGCAGGCGGGTCGGCGATGTCTTGCGGGCGAGGCAGCGTCTCGCTAAAATGCCCGTGTCCGGCGGGCATCGCCGGAACCAATTGCACTTGACAAATGTATGAAGAATAAACTGAAATCCAAAAGTGAGAGGAAGGAACGTGTTTTCTGGGCCAAACACGATTCGACTGATTTTATCGACTGGAGAAAGGCAAGAAAGGTTGTTCTTGGGAATCTCAAGCCGTCCGTTAAAACCATCTCAATACGCCTGCCGGAAATGATGCTCGAAGAGCTTAAGGTGCTGGCAAACAAGAGAGATATTCCTTATCAGTCGCTGCTGAAGATATTCCTTGCGGAACGTCTCAAAGACGAACTTGAGCATTCATCCTCAAAGTAGTCCTAAGGAGGCCGTTCTCTTTTTTTTATTGTTTTGTGTCGATGGGATGCTGGGACATCTCGTAAAACTGTTTTTGAAGCTCTGGCACTTTTGTATCGGCCTTGACTTCGCGAATCATTCGGACAAGCTGCTTAGTATCTTCTTCGAGCAGGGCCTTGCCCAATTCAGGCGTCGCGTATTTCCCGTCGCCGGCGTAATGATTCGGAAATTTGGCGAACCACCAGATGCCCGTGTATGTATTCGGAAGATTAACTAAGTGATTCAGGTCTTCGCCGGATTGCATTGAGGCATTATCCAACTTTACTAAATCAGGCCGAACAACCAGCATATAAGAAGTTTCAATTGCCCCGGCATGCTCGCCTGTGCTTGGAGGCAGTTTCTTCATCAGCTCCTCAACCTTTTTGTGCTCGTTGGGGTCCGTTTTGGGCTGAAAAAGATATATCGCATAATTTCTTTTTTCGGATAGCTGCGACATGCAGAAATAGGGCAGCAGGTTATTGTTTCCGCCGTGGCCATTCACAAAGATTATTTTTTCAAAGCCGTTACGGGATATTTCATTGCAGGTCTCCTGAAGCATCTTCCATATAAGCTCAGGGCTGTAGGAAACCACGCCGGGCTGATGCCTTGCCTCGTTTATCTGGCCCACGTAGTATTCGGGAAATACAACGGCGTATTCTTCCTTAACGGCGTTCAATACCTGCGCCCTGACATCTATCAGGTCCGTGCCTAACGGCATGTGCGGGCCATGTTTTTCGATTATCCCCAAAGGGATTATGCAAACCTTCTTTGATTTTGAAACCGCTTTCACAAAATCCGGCGAGGTCAGCTCCTCCCATTTGGCAGGCAGATTCGGTTCTTCCGCCGACGCTTTTTGCGAGAATAGAACTGGAACCGACAGCATTATGCAGGCGATCGTAATTAGTGTTTTCATCTTGGTTACTCCTTATTATAAGTTGCTGTAAAGCATTTTAAGCGAACAGCGCCTCAACAAACATATCCGGGTCGAATTCGGCGATGTCCTCCGGCTTCTCGCCCAAGCCGACGAATTTGACCGGGATATTCAGCTGGTCTTTTATCGCAATGACAATTCCGCCGCGGGCCGTGCCGTCCAATTTGGCCAAGAAGATTCCCGAAACGTTGATGGCCTCGGTGAACATCTTCGCCTGCGCAATTGCATTTTGGCCGGTGGTCGCGTCCAGCACTAACAGCACCTCATTCGGAGCGCCTTCAATCTTGCGGGCGACCACGTCGCGGATTTTGGTAAGCTCTTTCATCAGGTCCTTTTGAGTATGCAGTCGGCCTGCGGTATCAAGAATGAGAAAACCAACGCCCCTCGCCATCGCCGCCTCACAGGCATCGAATGCCACGGCCGCCGGGTCGCTTCCCATCTTGTGTTTGACGATTTGAACGCCGATACGTTCGGCCCATATAGACAGTTGCTCAACCGCCGCAGCCCTGAACGTATCACAGGCAGCAACGATGACCTTCCTGTCGTTCCTGCTGAGAATATAGGCAAGCTTGGCAATACTGGTAGTTTTGCCTGAGCCGTTGACGCCGGCAACTAAAATCACCGTCGGCCCGCTTGCTGCCATACATAACTGCCTGTCCTGATGAGGCCAATAGCTCTTGATATGCTCTTTCAAAAACGGCACAATGTCTTCTGTCTTGCCGATTTGCCGATTGCGATAAGCGTCTCTCAAATCAGAGATTAGCTTCGCAGTCGTCTCAACGCCGATATCGTCCTTTATAAGCGTTTCTTCAAGCTCGTCTAATAAATCATCATCGAGGTTCCTGCCGATGCTCAGCACCGCCGACAAAGATGAGTTTATCTTGTCTCGCGTCTTGCCTAACCGTTCTTTGAAGTATCCGATGGTTTTTGAGAAAATTCCCATATATGGCAAACAAGTTTCGCAGAATCCCCGGACAAATTCAAGTCTTGTCCGCCAAACATCTTGACTCTTTAACCTCTTTGCCGCAAAATTCACGGGTGATCTCTTAAAGGATTGTGAAGGGCTGGTAATGACTCCAAAAGGTGAACATCTCTTCCCGGAATTAAACAAATCCCGCTACGGCGAGGCCCGCCGCCTGCGACCATTGTTTCTTCCTGCCTTATTGGAAAAGGAAGCACGCGACAAACGCCTTAAAAGCCCCGACCAGGACCACGCATACGAAATAATTTGCAAGTGGGCCGATATCGAATCCAGCGGAAAACTCGACCAGATGAAAGAAACAACTATCGAAGGTGAATTTTGCAATGAGGTCTTCGGCGATGCCCTTGGCTACACCTTCTTCGCCGACAACAAGGACCACTGGAATTTCCAGGCAAAGGTTTCTGTCAATGGCGGCACTGCTGACGCGGCCATCGGTCTCTTTCAACGTGGTCGAAAAACCTGTCCTCGCGCCATAATCGAACTCAAGGGTCCAACCATCAATGTAGACAAAGACCGCTCCCAAGGCCGAACCCCTGTCCAGCAGTGTTGGGATTATCTTATCGCACTCCCTGAATGCCCTTGGGGTATCGTCTGCAACTTTGTCAGCTTTCGCCTCTATCACCGTAACCATACCCAACGTAACTATGAACTCTTTGTCCTGCAGGACCTGAAAAAAAGAGAAATCTTCGACCAATTCTATTATCTTTTTCACAGGGACGGCCTTCTCCAACATCCACCGGCTCAATCTCCACACGCAGATTCCCTCCTCGAAAAATGCACCACGCGACAGCGAGAGGTTGGTGATGAACTATATGGCCGCTATCACGATGAACGCCTCAAATTGATTACTCATCTTTCCGGCCCGCAACGTAATTTTCCCCTCGACAAGGCCATCCGCGTCACACAGAAATTGCTCGACCGAATAATCTTCGTCGCATTCTGCGAAGACCGTGAACTCCTCCCCCCAAAATCCCTTGGCGAGTCCTGGGCTTATGTCGCTCCCTTCGAGAGAGTCGCCCACCGCAAATGGAAAAACTTCCTTGCCCTGTTCGATAGCATCGACAAAGGAAACGTCAACCGCAACATCCCTCCGTATAATGGTGGCCTCTTCCGCGAAGATGAGGATATTGACAAACTCGACCTCGACGATGACTGGACCGATTTCTTCAAGACCGTCGGCGATTACGACTTTGCTCATACAATCGACGTCGATGTTCTCGGTCACCTGTTCGAAAAGTCCATCAAAGACATAGAAAAAATCCGCCTCACTGGCCTTCCCGGGATGGAGATTGCCGAAGAAACAAAACCCGGGATGCTTAAATCTGCTGAACGAAAAAAAGGCGGAATATACTACACGCCACCAGTCTTTACTAAATTTATCGCCGAGAATACCGTCGGGACAATCGCCGACGAAAGAATTAAAACTCTCCAAAGAAACCTCGGCATACGAATTGACCAAATCAATAAAACCACAGAGAAAAACAGAGTTACCACCTTCGCTCAAAATGCTATCGAAGAACTCCGCGATATCAAAGTCGTTGACCCTGCCTGCGGATCCGGTGCTTTTCTGATTCGCGCTTATGACGTTCTCGAAGATAAATATTCGGAAATCCTCGATGTCCTTGAAATCCACGAACTTAAACTCGCCGAAGAACTCCGAGACAAGGTCTCCGACATCATTCTCCACGACAATCTCTTCGGCGTTGACCTATCCCCCGACGCCGTCGAAATTACCCAACTATCCCTTTGGTTGCATACCGCGTATAAACGTAAAACCCTTACAGACCTGTCTAAAAATATCGTCTGTGGTAATTCGCTAATTTCGGATACTGCCGTTGACCTTCACGCCCTCGACTGGCAAAAATCGTTCTCTGACGCTGGTATTTTCTCTCGCCCAAATCCCGGCTTCGACTGCGTCATCGGAAACCCGCCCTGGGAAAGAATGAAATTACAGGAACGCGAATTCTTTGATACCTCCGCCCCTGAAATTGCCTCCGCAACCGATGCTGCAAAACGCCGCAAACTCATAGATAAACTCCAAACGACAAACCCAGAATTGTATCAGAAATATCTCGATGCACAATCAAAGGCCGACAATTCTCTTGCCTATATCCGTGATTGCGACCGTTATCCCCTCTCCGGCAAAGGCGATATCAATACTTACGCCGTCTTCGCTGAACTTGCTCATTCTATCGTTTCACCGACCGGCCTCGTCGGCCTACTTGTTCCCACCGGCATTGCAACTGATAAAACAAATGAGGACTTCTTCGCCAAATTAGTCAATTCACAAACTCTCTCTGGCCTATATGACTTTGAGAACAAATTGCCTGTCTTCCCCGATGTTCATCGTTCTTATAAATTCTCCGTTCTGTTTTTCGGCGGCTCAAAAAAGAAATCCAAATCCGCCGACTTTGTTTTCTTCGCTCATACAATGCCTGACGACCTCAAAGAAGAAAAACGCCATATCGAGCTATCCGCCCACGACTTAAAACTCCTCAATCCCAACACCCAGACCTGCCCCATATTCCGCTCCAAACGAGATGCAAATCTGACAAAATATATCTATAAGCGCGTCCCTGTCCTGTGGAATAGGACCCGAAAAGAAGGCGGCAATCCCTGGGGCGTGAAATTCTTCACGATGTTTCATCAGACCAACGACGCCGAACTCTTTCACGCCGCCGAACAATTACAAGCCGATGGCTTCAAACGCTCCGGCCCCAATTGGAAAAAAGGTAAAACGGTATTCCTGCCTCTTTACGAAGCAAAGATGATTCAGATGTTTGACCATCGAGCCGCAAGTATAAGAATAGAAACGAAAAATTGGTTTCGGCAGGCACAACCAGATTCAACATCACTCGTGTCGCATCAAAATCCTGAATTTTCTGTTGAACCCCATTGGTGGTCTGAACAATCTGAGATTGATAATGCGCTCGGCAAACCAAAACCAACAGCCCTCTTGGCATTCAAGAACGTAACAAGTCCAACCAACCAGCGAACAATGATTTCCTCTTTCATCCCTGCTGTCGGGGTAATCAACTCTGCCCCAATAATACGTTTTGAGGAAAACATTTCCCTAACCCTTCAATCCTGCCTGTTGGCCAATCTTAATTCATTCGTCCTCGATTACGTCTCTCGTCAAAAAATAGGAAACGTCAATCTAAATTTTTTCCTTATCGAGCAATTCCCGATGTTTTCGCCTGATTTCTACAAACAGAAATGCCCGTGGAACAAAAAGCAGACGCTTGAGAAGTGGATTTCCGACCGGGTTTTGAAACTGACCTGCACGAGCAACGATATTCTGCCTTTAGCGAAAGCGGCAGGTTTTAAGGAAGGTGTGCATAAGTGGAAAGAAGATGAGCGGGCGGACCTTATGGCCGAGCTTGACGCCGCGTATTTCCTGCTTTACGGCATCGAACGTAACGACGTCGAATACATCCTTGCCACCTTCGCCGGCCTTCGCGACGAATCCTCCGACCTCCTCGCCGGCTCGAACACTACTACTCGCATCCTCCAATTCTACGACGACTTGAAATCTCTGTCTCACTAATCCCCAATCCCATCAATCTCACAAAAAAGCCCTAATATTTTTGATAAATCCGCGCAATCCGTGGTTGCTTTATTTGCTCGGCTTCAAAATGAAGGCCTAAGGCCTTCGCGGACAAGGCAATGGCCTTTTGAAGAAGTGTACTTCGGGAAAAAGACCTTGCCGCAGAACGCCAAGCCGAGCAAATTACTCTGTGGTCTCTGTGTGCTCTGTGGCTAAAAAATCCGTGTTCTCCGCGTAATCCGCGATTTATTTTTTTATGCGTCTTTGTGGCAACAGGAATCTGCATAAACCTGTGTCAATCAGTGTCTTATAAAACTCTGTGTGCTCTGTGCTCTCTGTCCGCCTTTGGCGAGACCTCGCCCGCCACTATGTGGCGAGGCGGGTGGC